>ENA-OPWD01000295-OPWD01000295.1-human-gut-metagenome-genome-assembly--contig:-NODE-295-length-42832-cov-3.366950_pt1 | contig 42832 bp, 75 predicted proteins | sample MGYA00241502_ERZ501996 | MGnify/ENA primary metagenome ERZ501996 (study PRJEB25962, sample SAMEA2042011) | human gut metagenome | biome: human gut; feature: human-associated habitat; material: faeces... | reverse complement strand
GGTTTTTTTGTGTGCGTTTTTTATATCCAGCATCTGCCTTGCATATTTTACCAATACAGCCATTTTTATGCGTGCGTGCTATATTTTATCCTATGCGTGAAAATAAATTGTCTATGCGTTCCATGCGTGCGTTATGCGTGCATTTTAAATAATATGCGTGTGTCTATGCGTGAATCAAAGCATTATGCGTAACTGTCCGTTGCTTTCTTCTTCGTACAAGCTCCGGCTGTTGAGCATCCTTAATGCCATTTTCTTTTTTCTGTAAAAATGTGTGCGTGAAATCGGCATAATCCCATAGCGTGCTTCCATTTTGTCATACGAGATATTATTTAAAATTGATTCTGCTATTTTATCTCCCAGGTAATTGTCTATGCGTGTGCATATCTCTATCGTTTCCTCTCTGCTCATTTTAAACATCTCCCCATGCGTGACAACTATGTTTCTTACAACATTATACCATATATCAGTTCATAAAAACACAATATATTATCGTATTCATGCAACATTATTATATTTTTATTCATTTAATCATTGTTCTTTGATATGTATTTTTTTACCGGTTCTTTCTTGGTTTTTTTAATACTTTCCGGTATGATCTCCTTCTGCTAACAACCACTAATTCACTTTTATTTTCGTACAATATTAGCCAGCTGTCCGGTATAAGTTTTCTCGACTTTAAAAATATTCTTTCCTCCTTTGTCGGTTCTCTTCTTTTATATTCTCTTTTTAACATGTCTCCTCTCCTTTATTTTTCACTAACTGCTTGTCATCAAACCATTTTATCGTGCCACCGCCAAACTTTACTTCCGGCTGTAAGATAATGCTTTTTCCTATCTGTTTTACTTCACCGTTTTTTATTGCAGTGAAAAAATGCAATTTTGTTTTATCCATGTTTTCAATACCTCCGTTAAAGTTCAGTTTAAAGCATCAAGCATTTTTCTTCTGTAACTTTGCCGCAATTCTGACATCCAGAACACGTTCCATTAGGCGTTTCTGTCTTATTCTCCGAACAACCACGACATAAACATTTTATTTTTTCTTTCTCACAGTATATTATATTTTCTTTCATAGCTACCTCCTAAGTTCAGCTTACATATCGAACATGCTTATTTGTCCGGGTACATCATTGCTCTGCATCCACCATAAATATACTTCCTCTCCGCACGTCCACTTTGTGTTCTTTCCTCGGAATCTCCTCATTTCAAGCATCCTATCAAATGCTCTTATATATGCAGTTTTATATTTGGGGAAATCATATATTTCCCGTTCTCTCTGACATTTTTTTGCCAGAGGACAGGCTATACACCCAAGTCTATCATATCCCCAGGAATACATCTCACAAACCGATATATTTTCGCCATTGATAACGTTCCATATATCCACTGCTTTCCAGTCAATAATTGGATTAACTACAGTTTTAGCTTTCATCTGGCAGTTTTCAAATAATCGTCTCGTATCGTCATTGTCTGTTATAAGCATTTTTTCATCAGAAACGCCTATGCTTTTATTCGCTGTCTTTCCGAGGACTTCAAATGCACTCCTACTGCTTCTCGCCGAGCTTTCTTCCCATCTAACACCAGTGGCAATCATCCGGTTCGCATTTCCACCTTCTTTCAATTCTGAACAGCAATACCGAACAACCCTCGTTGGTGGCATCAGCTTCATAGGAATCAAATTCCACATCGTCACTCGCTGCCCGTTTCCCTTATCATGATAATCTACAGTACACTTAACACCTTTCAATTCTAATCTTCTGAATGTTTCTCTTATATGGTATACCGTAGGTGGCGCATCTACTGTGGTATGTGAATTATGAACCTCAAACGGTATTCCGCTTTGCTCAAACACCCACAGTAATGCGTCCGAATCTTTTCCTCCTGAATACTCGCAAACAAGCGGTTTCCCATAATGGGATATGGACATTTCGCTTGCCAGCCTCACACGATCTATTGATCTCTTAATAAAATCTTCCAACACACCACACTACATTTATCCGTGTGGTAAATTTACAATCTGCCTTATAGTCTTTGGGAGTTATTACCGCTGGCCGTTAGCCTTTTCTGGGGCGATACCTAAACAGCGTGTTAATAGCTGCTATTTCTCAGGCGAACCATGACATTCCATTCTGGCATTTATCAATTTTTACAACCCGGATTCTGATTCCGGGAAACCTCGTTTCACGAGGATAAGTGTTATTCCTTTCTCATAAACATGTCTATCATAGTTATCACCTAAATTTTAAATGTTCAGTTTAATTCTTCAATGCTTTCTCGCAGTTCCTCATAATAGTTAATCTGATCAGTACAATGATTGTCCAGTATATCAATCATTTCCCTTTTTGCATCTTCTAAGGATTTTGCTTGCATGAAATCCATGCGACCATCAATCACGGACTGCCATCCTATCTCATCACCGCAGTAAACAATACTTCCAATAGTTACACTTCCGTAATAAGCGACTATGTTTACTTGTTTTTCCCAATCACTTTGTTCTGGTTCAACCTCTTTCCATTCCATTGTGCACATAGTTTTCCTTTCCTCCAATTCTTCCTGACTGTATTTCCGATAGCTGATTCCGTAATTTGTGAATCCACCGGATTGATATGTTATGCATCGTGACATTTCATACCCCTCTTTCAGTTTAGTTGCTTGAGCCTCGGCTCATACGCCTTTGGCAGATTCATCCATGCAATTACCTTATCAGTGACTGTAAAATATGAATAATCGTCAGGTGAGTAATCACATACCTCATACCAGCCTTGTGGAATCCACCAATTATCATTTTCTTCTACATATTCCCAATCATCTGGAACTCCATCTGGCATATTCCATCCCATGTCTTCTACGGTACAATGATGGTATGGAATATATACTGCTTTGACTACTCTCCGATAAGTTCCACCTTTCCATCCCTGCTTTTCAATAGTCACAAGTACTTCATCTGAACAGGTTTTATCTTTACATTTTGGTACTGTATTTTTATTCCATTGCGCCATAATTCTACCTCACTTGAATTTTAATATTGTCCATTTTGGTGGATTAAGCTTTTCAGAATACCAGCTAATCATATTAGGATATCCTGTCCGGCTCCAATCCTTATACCATTTATAAAGTGCGTACCATGCCATGTTTTTTTACCTTTAAATTCTAATTTAACTCACATATCTTGTATTATTTCTTTTTTTACTCAATTCTAACTCGACTTAACTCAATCCCAACTCAATTGTGGATTAAGCGAATCTGAGTTGACCGGTCTGCTCTGCTTCGATCTGTATGTTCGGCATCCGTTCAGCAACGCACAATTCCGGTAAATTTGCTCTGACCAGTGCAGCCGGAATCGGCTCCTTTCTTTTAATCGAATTTTGTTATTTCACAGTCTCTTTTCTCTATGTCTCTTCTCAATGGTTTGCCACTGCTATCTTTTGCAAATCTGTTTAGTCTATCCCAAATATATCCTCTTCGAATAAAACACTTTATCGAACACCATTGCACATCGCAGTGCTCACAAGGATCTCCGAGGCATTCATTTTTCTCATTCACAGGTTTTTCTTCAAACAAATTAATCTGTCCAGCAATCTGTTTAATATCCATCACTCCCTTACTGTTGTGCCAAATAGCACATAATCCCACAATCGGGGGAAATCTCTGTATTCATGTTACCTCTGTTCGGTTCAAGTTCATCCAGATATACCGGATTACCTTTTCCGTCCTTAAGGATTGAATAACCAACTTCTCTTTCCAACTTCGCCCGACTTTCAAAGACTTCCGGGAAATCCTTTCTGATATGATTCCAATAACCCATGCCGCCTTTTACACAGCCGATACAGTTATTGTTCGGATAGCCAAGGTCATACATCAAAGGTCGGGCAAAATCAAAAGTCCGTTCAAACAATCCATGTACCTCTTCTTTTGAGAGGTTTTTGTCAATCAGCGGAAATTCGTGTGCGGCTTGCGGATTTGCTTCAATCGTCCGCTCTGCCCGGTTCTTTTCCTTAAGGTCGAATCCCCAGACGTAAGTCAATTCACAATCCTTATGTCGTTCCTCCCACTCTTTTCTCACTCTCTTTTTGAGCCAGTTCGTGCAAGGTGCGAATCCGTTTGCCGGATTTCTAAATCCTCCAAATGTTCTTACGCAATCCTCTACACATCTGTACTCGCTTGATTTCAGTATCTGAATTTCTTTCCCGATTGCTTTCTCGCAATCTTTAATAAACCTGATACTGTCCTCATGTTGGTCTGCAATGTCAATGTAAATCCATTCGTCTACATTCCCTGCTAAATATCCAGCCATAAAACTTGATATTCCTGCGCTTACCCAACATACTTTTAATCTTTTCATGACAACCACTTAACAGATTGCTCTGTGTCCGTGGATAAGGAATTACGGCTCCCAATAGTGCCATACGACACCGCTAATTAAATTCCTTTTGTTCTCGCCTTTCTTCACCTTTAGGCGGTCAACCTTGGTCTACCAAGGCTTCTGTCATTACTCCTTTCTCATTCCATCTGTTTTTAAAATTTCATCTAAACAAGCATTCCAACCAAATCTATACGACGGGATAGGCTTACCTGGCTGCGGGTACTTCCCACACACTTCCATCTTCTCCGGCAGTTCCCGAAGTGGACACCAATCTGGTCTTTCGTATGTTTCAGAATCAACAATTCTTGATACTTCCATAGCCTGGCAACTGTCAATACTTGCATCCGCGTTACAATACAAAAAGTTGCAACCAAAACATGATTCTGGCATATCCATAACTAATACTGCTTTAGGCATCTTCTATTCCTCCTATTTTTTATACACTTTCCATGCTTTAAAGCTATTCCCTTTAGGTACATCGCAAAGCCAATACGTTGTACGTGTTTCTCCATCTTCATCAGTTCCAAAACCATAATAAATATAGGCTTCTTCTACCGTTAATTAGTTTACGTTACACCCATATTCTTCCGCGCCAATTTTTAAAGCTTCTTCCTTGTTGTATTTACTCGCATTGAAACCAAGCGAATCTCCGTCTCCGTAAAAACAGTCATAATCAAATTTACTCATATTCTCACACTCCTTCCGGCTTCTCGCATCGTTCAAATTCAATCACCCACACCCAAGGTGAGGAATTCCAACCGTAGCGGTCAAGATCGGACTTCTTGATGGTAGAATCCCAGAGTCTTGAAAAAGCATATCTTTTTTCTTCTCCATTCAACACATGAGGATATTCCACCTCTACACCCTCTCTGCAAATCTGCTCCGATGTGATTTCCTGCAACCGCTCCACCCTCACATCCGTAACCTTAAGCCAGATACGTGCCGCTTCTTTCGGCATGTGGATTGACGGATGCCAAGTGCCTTTCCAACCTTTAGGTCGAAGTTCTCCATCAGCTTTGTAATAATAGATGGTATGACCACGCATATGACCTGCTTCATTGACTGGAAGTCCGCACCATGTTTCCCGGACATACAGGATATCATCTGTGTGATATGGTGGATTCCATCGTTTACTCAATTCTTCCTCTGTAATATCGTTTGGAAGTTTAAATTCTTCTCCCCATATTTCATGTGCTGTTCTATTTGGATATCCCCATGTGTCAGAATCACTTCCTGCGAATGTGTAACACAGCTTTGATTTAGGCTGTGGCTTTACCAACCGTCTGGTGCAAGTCTTCCGTCCGTCCAGAATTGCCCGAACCATTTCTGTGTTGAATAAAATCGGTTTAATTGCCATCTACTCCACCGCCTTTCACAATCTCGATTGCTCTAACCAAGTACGGGGCTTTGTTCCAATTTTCCCCATAATACTTTTTAAATTCCTTTTCCAACTGCTCTACAACCTTGTCCGGGTCGTAGGCAGTCGGAACTTCGTCAATAGCAATCAATTTGATAACGCCACTTCCTGTATGACTGGCTATCACTTTCCCCTTGAATTTATCCGCATCAATCAATCTTCCCATCGCTTATCTCCCCTTTCAGTCTCTGACCACAATTTGGACAATACGCACCTGAATAGTTACTTAAGAATATACCTGCACATACCGGGCATGTAGCCATTTTCGCTTTGCAGAAACATATTAATGTTCCCTTTCCAACTAATTTGGGCTTTTGCTTCTTCATCGCCGCCCGGCATTCTTCCGGCGTGCCGATTGCGCGATACTGCTGTAACTCTTCCAAGGCCTTGATGATTGTATCCCCAATACCTGACCCCGGAAGGATTCCCAACATATCATTTTTTCTTTTTGAGCTTTTTAAATATTCAAGCACTTCATTCTCCGTCATTTCACACCTCCAACAGCTCCGGGTTATCAATCATGTTGCCGATCACTTCAAAATTCTCTGAATCAAAATCATCCAGTTCCTCGTAGTAATCACAGCCCGGCTCATTCGTACACCATCCGTTTTCATGCCACACGACACACTTTCTCGTCTCATCTTCTGGAAACTCAACGTCGATATGACCTGAAAGAATATCATTCTCCCAAATCAACTTTCCGTTCTTGTCCTTACGTCCGGTGCACTGACAGATAGTGGTCGTGTCTATCTTTTTAGCAAAATCTTTATACTCACTCGGATATATCCCTGTAATTTCAATCTGCTCCCCGGTATCAATATCTTGCTGTTTATCGACAAGCAGGCTTCCAACGATCCATTCACCGTTGTCCTTCCGCTTTCCACGGAATAAAAATCTATCTTCCATCCTTTTCCTCCATTTCTTTTAGCTTGGCTTCGGCTTTCTCACGAGTAAAGAATACCGATTTATTAATTTCGCAAATACTGCAGTGCTTAGCTACGCTTTCACGTATGTAGTACGCCTTATCACTACAATTCTCGCAAAATCCTCTAACACACATTCCAGACCGATTACTTTTGTTTTTTCCGCAACAATACTCGATGGAATACACTGGTGCATCTTCACTGATTGGCAACCGCAGAAGTAATCCCTGCTCCTCGGCATCCTCGTAGTCAGCTAATTTTTCTGCGGCTGATATATAGTCATGTTGCTTTACCCATACACCAGATTCTCCATCTGGAACATTATCGATTCTTTCTGTTAATCTCTCCATGCTATTCCTCACTTTCTGCCTTAAGCCAATCCAAAACACATGATTTGCAAGCCTCTTCAGGATGAGAACATTCCTCTACGCCCATGTGTTCTATGCAACTTCCAAATAATACTTCTGCCAGCTCTTCATCCGTCATGCTTCTGATCCGGTCTGCATTGGTCTGTGGTACATAGTACTCACAGTCCCTTTCCATGTCTAAAACTGGGCTGTCTGCTATATTGCCGCACCATACTCTTTCGCCTACCTTATCTCCGTCAAATAGATAACCGAGATGCTTACAATTTTTACATTTCGCCATCTTCTACCTCACTAAATCTAATCCTCATTTATGTAAAACTCATTTCCATGTCTGCTGTACCCAAAGCAAAGGCTTCCATCGTCTTTTTTTTCAAGTGCTATGCTTACACCATTGCTTACCAGTGTATTTTTTAACAGCGTCAGTACCGCCTTTATCTCATTCTTGGTTTCATCTGTCATTTTACCTTTCTCTTTCTACCTTTCTTCTCAAACTTATCGCACATCCCAACCGGGCATCCGCGCCTTAATCCGGTCTTTGAATAATATCCACACATGATCTCTGTCTGGCTTTGATTATACGAATATTTACATTTCCGGCAGTATTTTACGCTTGTCTTTGTCATTTCTCCCATTGTCAGCACCTCAAATTTCATGGAATTTTCCGACAAAGCGAACATCGCAATAATTACATTCATGATAAAGCACACTTGCAACATCGATCATGTCCAGATACTTCTGTGACAGGCTGTTGATGTAGTACAAAACCCAGTCAACATATTCCATTAACTGCCGCTTAGAAAGCTTCATTTCCCTTAATGATGTAGCAGAAAGCACAATGAAATCCGATACTGCACCAAGAACCACATTTACTTTATTTTTTAATGGAAGAATATTGTTGTTATAAGCTATATCTTGAAAACCCATCAAATCACGTTGAGGAATGTCCACTTCCATTAAGTCGATTCCTTTTTTCTGCAAGAATACTGCCAATTCTTCACATGATGTATTCCCTTCCATTAACTTATTTACTTTCTCTTCCAACATTATCAAGCGTTTCTGTCCATAACCGAATTTGTCATGCAAAACATTAAATGCTACAAGTTTTATGTCTGAGAATGTTTTTTCAGCAAGCTCTGTTGCATAATTCATCATTCGCACTTTCTGCTGGTTAAAAACGTGGATATCATCTTTATAGCCCAGCGGCTGCATCTTCTTCTTTTTCCTGCTTAATGCGTTGCTCATGTTTCATCCTTTCCTCATAAATTAATTGGTAAGGTTTCTCTTTCAGCTAGTTTCTTTTTGTATTGGCTTGCGCCTGTTCCATTTTTATCATGTCAGAATAAACTTTCTGGCTATTGGATAATCCGAGAACCCTTTCACTCTTATCTCTTGTCATCTTTTGCCTTTCTATCCCACTTCTCTATCAGATCATGCAGTTCTTTTCTTACTTCCTCTTCATGCCCTTTTGCCTTTTTAATGATCCCATCAACCATATCTGCGACCTGTTGCCATTGACTATCTGACAATGGATAATTATCATTAATTTGTTGATTGATAAATTCTTTCTTTTTATCAATCCATTCACGTTGCGCACTGTTTAAGATAATAATCACATCCTTTTTGTTACCTTTTGTAGCTTGTGTAACCATAAAATGCAGTAAAATCAATGCTTTCAGAGGTGGGTTACAAAGTTACAAAGTTACAACAGCTTTCTTACACGTAGGATTAATATTTTTTTTACGATTTTTTTTTATGTAAAAAAAATTTTTAAACTATATAAAAAGTGAAAATCGCTTGTAACCGTGTAACCTTGTAACCTTAGAATGGTAATTCCGTCTGGTCATCTTCTGATATTTGAAGGAATCCATCACTATCTGTTTCTATTCCATCATCCAGTTTTAAGAAAACACACCGATAACTTTTTCCATCTATTTTCTTCACCTTGGTTGGCTGACCATTCTGAATCTGCACTTTATTATGCCGGTCCGCCCATGATAAAAATGCTTTTCTGGAAAAACCGCCACTCTCGCATATCCGGTCAAATGCCGGGTTATAGATTACCGCATATCCATTTTCCAAAATGCCCCATTTCTCGCAAGCGGTTGCCGCATCAAACCTTGTCTGGTTCATTGCAATGATCCCGAGAATATACTCATAACACCGCTGATTGTCTGACACGTCAGAATGGTCCGTAAGCGTTTCTTTTGCTTCATTTAGTGAAATATATATCCCGTCCTTGAAAATGCTCTCTGTGGCGATTTTATCCGCTGTGAGAATTATGCTGAGAGACATTGCCTGCTTCTGCATTTTGTCAGAATCCATTAACTGGTCCATATAAGATTTTTGGATTTTTCGAAGTTCTGCTCTGTCCATATCCTTAATAACATCAACAAATATTTTCCCGGCAAATCCATAATTTTTCTTAAGCACTTCTGCCGTATGATGCGGATCATCATAAATTTTCTGTGAGCATTCCAGTTCCAGAATACGGTTGATCGCTCCCCCCTGACTGACATAGCTGTTTAATGGCCGCTCACCGTTTGTTATAATACAATTCTTCCACCGGTTTTCCCGGTTGATTCCAAGATCCTTATTACTCCGGCTCTTACCTTTCCCGGAACATAAGTCATAAACAATTCCCTCAAAGTTGTCCCTGATTCTGGCCGATGTCTTGCTTGTATCATCCAGCATCATTGGCAGATGGTTCAGCATGTCCGCTTTCGCTTCCAGCGCCACATCCGTTGTCTTAAAATCCCCTATGTACTGTGATTCATCCGGATTTGCCCATACCGACGCCGCAAGCATCAGGCTGACTGATTTACCGCCTTCCGTTTCTCCCCACAGGTCAACAAAGAATGGAAGTCCTCCGAGCGGCTCTATTAGAACAGATGCAAAAGACGCTGCAAGCATAAACTTGATTTCCTTTTTTTCTGTTTTTCGCAGCTCTTTTATATGCTGATACCATGTTTCTTCATTTCCACGCTCATGCACTGCATCGAACAGACTTTTAAACCGGCTGTCGCCATCAAACACAATGTTCTGATCGTATGGGATAAAATCATTCCCATTCCATCCAAGTTTACTTGTGGAGTTCTGCACCTCGATCAGTGAATCATTCATATTTTCAATATCTGCCAAGTACCGGACCAGATTCTTTGCATTCTCGCTTGTGACAGAAATACCAACCCCGGACAACTGCACGATCCTGCTTGCCGACGTGATGACGGTCTTGGGGAATTTCTTTGTATGCCAGCGTCCATTGCGTTTATAAGCAATCTCCATCTGTTCCTCTCCGGTTTCCAGATTCTTAAGTCTTTTCACTGGCAGAATCGGATGATAACAGGCAAGAACTTCTCCAAACATGTTATATGTCCTTACACCATCATCATCTGCAATCCATGATCCAGAAAATAATTCGTGTCCATCTTCAAAGTAATCAAAATGCGTATAATTATCAGCAAGCTGCTGTGGATGATTTTTTTTAGATTCATCTCGATCTTTAAAAGTCTTTTTATATGCCCGGAGCATGGTGTTAAACTTTTTCAGTGTTCCCTTATGTTCTCTGTCCAATTGCTCCGCACGTTCCTGGAATGATAAGAGCATTCTTGCCTTTTGAATCTCGTCCGGCTCATCAAATATCTCAATAAACACTTCCTCTGACAGAATAGATTCGGCATCATACTCTTTCAGTAATCTCAAACCTTTCCACTCCTTTCTAGTTTCTTTTGTATCTCCTCGTCATGGTATAAATGGATCACAAGCTTGTTCTGACAGAAGCACCACATGTCTGAGAATGGCTCGAATAGCTTCAGTGCTGTTACATAGATTCCAATCCATCTATTATTTTCCCTAAATTCTTCTTTTAATCTGGCTTGTTCGCGCTGTCTCTTTTCTTTTGCTTTCTGCGCGTGATAGATTGCTATTTCAGACGCTTTCGTTGGCTTTTCATACGTTCCTCCAAGGCTGTAAAAAGCTGTCTTAAAATCGCAATTATCCATCTTCTGGACAAATGAAAAGATATCTCCGCTTGCCCCGCATCCAAAACAATGAAAGGAATCTTTATATATCTTCATGCTGGCTGTATGGTCACCCTTGTGGAATGGGCATGAGCAGAACCCAGCCCGGTTAATATTCATCCCATAAGATTCTGCTACTTCCAGCATTGAGTGAGACTGCTTTATTTCATCTACCGTCATTTAGGATCTCCACAATTTTTCTTCCGGTTTCTGATTTTTCGCAGAAAACAAAATCTACGTTATACCTGTCTCTGATCGTAACCAGACTTCTATATAACTGAATCCCATCTACTGCCTTCTCAGAACATACCGTTTTTACCTTTTTTCCATTAACAGTTTTCCAGCGTATTTCATGTTTTCTTGTGTTCTCCCAAAAGTAAACATCCTCAAGCGTTTTAACATCCTCTCCGTGTTCCACCAGAATTACAATTTTAATGTTCTGTTGTATTGCCCGGATAAGTTCTGCCTTGAAACGTTCGTGCTGCTGGCATACATTTCCACACAATTCCTGTAAATTCTTTTTCCGGTCGATCACCAGTCTTGGATTGTCCAATGACTGATAATCGCCAACATACATCTTTGACCGGAAATACTTCACATTCATGCTGTCAAACTGTTTCTGGATTCGTTCCCATTCCGCTTTATGCTCCCTGGTATCCACCTGTATCTGCAAATAAAACACCTGCCTTAATTAAACGGAAGCTCTTCATCGATTCCATCTGGGATATTCATGAATCCGTCCGCATCCTTTGGAGCATTATCGTAAAAGCTCTGTGCACTTCCCTTATACTCCTTATATGCTTTTGTCTCGGTCGGTTCTGGAACACCTGCCCCCTCTGCTTTGTCATAAGAAACAAACCATCGCATCACTCTTTTATTCCGTTCTTTTCCATCATAAAAGTCCTTCTGCTCGCCAAAGACTCCACCGATTTTTTTATTTTTGAACTGCGCTCCGAAATTATCGCCCCACTGTGTGGTAAATCCGGTATTGCTGTGCTCTACACAGGTTGTAAATGTCTTAAATGACCGGTTGCATTTACCCTCCGCATCCTCTGTTAATATGTATTGTGTTGCCTGGTTCGGCCATTTCTTATCCGGGTGGATATCGTTTTTAAACTGCTCTGTAAAATATCCTGGCTGTGAATCGTCCGGTGCAAAATCAAAAAGCACAACGATCATGTCTTTTCCGGCTTTTGACTTTGTCTCACTGACCTGTTTAATGATTAATTTGTGTCCGCCTAATTCCACTGGTTGGAAATCACCGCCTGCCTGTGTCTCATCATAATTATTTGGTTTCTGCATTATCTTTCTTACCTCCGATTTCGTAATAATCTCTGATTGCTTTTTCAACTAACAGCATGTCATTATCAATAACTGTATCTTCAAACATGCCGATTGGTGACTTACTGACTGCACCATCCGCCGCCTGTGTGACGAATAGATGCTTGTTCGATTCCACGATGCACCGGAGCACGATTGTAAACATGCCTTCGATACATACTTTTTCATCAAGTATTTTTCCAATGGTTTTTGGCTTGATCTCTCCGAGTTCGTTTGATTCCTCATGCATAATGACATACACGATTTTATCAGCCGGGACCTTTTCGATAATGAACTGAATTAAGTTCCAGAAGTGATCACCGATCTGATTATATAAAGTGAAAACTCCATTACCTCCTCCTGTGGCGCTATGCTTGCTCATGAACATATTCGTGATCAGATATCCCGCATCATCAATCACGATGTTTTTTGCCTTGGATGCGATCAGACATTTCATTACCTGCTGGTAATCATCTGTGTTCCATCCATCAATCTTACCTTTGAACGGGAGCGGTTTATTTAATACCCTGATAAGATTCCAGTCAGGGTTGCCTGCGCAATTTCTAAGGCTTGCACTTTTGCCCATGCCGGATTTTCCAATAATAAGTACCGGAATTGCCATTATTCTTCTTCCTCCTCTTTAATGATCGCATTATCTGCAGCTGCCTTGATAAGTATTGAAGCAATATCTTTTATGCATGTCTCGCCATTAATCTTATTCGCTATACCCTCTAAGATATCGCAGGCTTCATCACTGATTCTGATAATGCCGCCTCCAGATTTATCTCTGGTGATGCGCTGTTCTTTCTTCTTTGCTTTGATTACAATTTCCATGTATTATTTTCTCTCCTGTCTGACTGTCCAGAACGGCAGCCCCATTATCATTTCTGCTCATTTAATTGAAATGCTCTGTCCTTCCACGATCTCAGCTCCAGTGACAGTAGTTCCGGCCTTAATTGCATTTTTAATAGCAGTCTTGTCCGGTGTCGGATCTGCAAATTTAAGATATTCCTCTGGAAGCTGCGAAATATCAGTAACATTGACGCTTGATGTTTTTCTGAACGAAATTGCAACTTTCGGTGTCGAGAACTTTTGCCCTGCAAGATAATTTGCCAGATACTTCTTAAGCGATTCCGCTTTGTTCTCAGCGGCTTTCTGTCTATCTGCAAAGGACTGCTTTTCTGTCTTGAATGCTTCTGCATCTGCATTCAGATTTTTAATCCAGCAGGCAATATTCTCAATTTTTGTGTCACGGTCCATCTGAAGCTCGTCCAATCTGGCAGGATCAATTATTTCGCCTGTTTCCATATCCACACAGTTCATAATTTCCTGGTCAATTTCATATAAATTCATAATTATTACCACCTTTCATTTTCCCATTTCTCGTACATTTCTTCGTCTCTGCGCCGATCTGCCACTTCCTCTTCTCTGGCTAATCGCTCATGCAATCGGTGAAGCCTTGCTTTCTCAGCTTCATACCGTTCATAATCATTGTCTGGAAATTCTTCAATTGGCATAGGCAACTGACTCCTTTTTACCATCATCTGTGATGTTTATATCTAATTTGTTAGTGTCTACAGTAAATGTTCCATATATATTTCCATCTGCTGCGAGGACTACATTTCCATCCTCAACCCCTAAATTTTCAAGTAAAACTGATAAATCTTTCAATGCATCAATAAGCTGTCCACTGTCATTTCTGCTTAATCTTGTTGCTGGCATTTGCTTTTTCCTCTCTTTCTTCTATAATGGGTGCAGAAATACTTTTGTATTCCTACGTTTAAATAGCACCTGCGTTCGCCAAAACATTCAAGGTGCTATTTTTTTGTCCTCAAATTCCCCAAGGAACTCAACATCAGCGTCAAGCTTGTCCTTCCGGCGGATCATGTAAAAGTATGCTTTCCGCTTTTCTTCCCGGCGTATCTCCACATCCATGATCGCAACTCCAATAAGTGCAACCACCGCACCAAGAGACATTGCAATCAGCAAAAAAACATAATACGTTCCATCCGCATCGAGCATTCCACAAAGAAACACGATCCCAAGTCCAATAGATATAAAAACTTTTGCCACATTTTTCATGATTTTTTGTTTTCCTCTTTTACGATCTCGTAATCACATTCGCTGGAAATTTTTATTTTTTTATTTTCTCTGTCTCTGGCGATGGAGTTGCCCCTCATATCCTGCACCGTGGAGTTGTACCACATATTCTGCACCGTGGAGTTGTCCCTCATATTCTGCACCGTGGAGTTGTACCACATATTCTGCACCGTGGAGTTGTACCACATATTCTGCACCGTGGAGTTGCCCCTCATATTCTGCACCGTGGAGTTGCCCAACATATCCTGCACCGTGGAGTTGTCCCTCATATTCTGCACCGTGGAGTTGTCCAACATCGCTTTCACGTCTTTTAGCATATTTTTGACTTTGCATCGTTTCAACCTGTAATATCCACTGCTCAGTTCCTCGATTTCTTCATCAATTCTGACGTGTTCTTTCCACCAGTCCTTGACAGCTTTTCTAAACTCATCAAAATATCTATCCTTGTCGTTCTCGAACCATTCTGGCAGAATGTCCTGATCCACGTTTTCTTTCCAAGTGTCTGGATCTGTCCACCACTCTTCGTTAGGTGGTAAAAGTTCCACTCTCACGAAAACACGCATTGCATTTTCTATGTTGTCCTCAATTCCAAGGCTTTCCAGTAAATCACTGTGGCTGTCGTTTGCTCCCTCTGCTATTACACAACGATTTTTCAATATCAATCCGCTTTTAAATCCGCACATTTTTCTTTCTACTCTCTTTCAAAAATGAATCTAATTTCGGTCGGAATATCAGATATGTGTGTCTGATACCGTCTGACCTGTTGCTACACCATATACACACTGTTTATTCATGATGCCTTGTCCTTAACCACAAGCTTAATTCCTTCCTGTCTTTCGTAAATCTCTAACAGAATGTCCATAATCTTGGCTTTCCTCTCTGGTGTAATTTCCATGTCTGCTTTGTTCATACAATCTCCTTTCTCATTATTTAACGCTCCCACACATGGCAATCTGCTTGTCAACTTCCGACTGTTTCTTTGAGATTGCCATACCATCCGCAACACCGAGAATATAGTTGAAGTTTTCTTTGTCCAGCTGTGATACTGTTTCAGCTAGTCTTGTAAGGGATTCTTTCTGTTTTTCGCTCATCTGCTCACTTCCTTTCGTGTTTGTATTACCTTGTGTGATTATAATATCATACTTAGTTGGTCTTGTCAAACATTTTTTAAATATTTTGTTTGACATTGTGTGATTTTTGTACTATTATACTAGTGGGAGGTGATAATAAGTGTATGAGCAAATAAAACAGTTGAGAAAATCGCTCGGAATGTCACAAGAAAAGTTTGCTAAAGAAATTGGTTTAACTAAAAATTTCATATCTTTAGTAGAAACTGGTCAAAGAAATCTATCAACCCAGTCGATTAAACTTATTTGTCAATTGTTTAATGTTGATGTGGAATGGCTAGAGACCGGAAAAGGCGAAATGTTCATTCAAAAGACCGAGAATGAAAAGATAGCTGAATTTCTTGCAGATGTTCTGAAAGCCGGGGAAAAAGACCAGCGTTACAGATTCATAGCCGCTATCTCAGAACTGGATGAAAACGACTGGAACACAATCCAGAAGCTAGCAGAAAAGCTTGTAAAGAAGTAAAAAGAAAGACAAGGGCAATGCGCAAACCCTTGTCTTTTTCTTTTATCTTAAAAACCTCTTTATAAATGCATATACGGTTCGGAGATCATCCTCGTCCATGCACTTCTCTATTAATTCTATTATTTTCTCTTTAAGCTCTCCCATATCCAATACCACCTTTCTATTTGATACATAAAGTATACGAACGTATGTTCGAAAAGTCAATAACGCATCCATTTGTTTTTATCCTAAACTTTCATTTTGCAAAAAAATGTCATAAAAAAATGACAAAAATGTATTGTTTTATAATCATTTTGCTTTATAATTGTAGTATCAAAAGAAAGGGGAGTTCAAAATCATGAACGAATCAAAAGATACTAAAGTATGTAAACACTGTCAATCGGAGATTCCTAAGAAAGCAAAGATATGTCCAGTATGCAAAAAGAAACAAGGTTTACCGAAATGGGCGATTGTTTTAATTGTGATCCTGGTTCTTGCAGCTATCGGTTCTGCTTCTGGTGGAAATTCCGACAATTCAGAAACTACTACCACTTCACAATCATCAAGCACAAACGAAACTCAAAATTCGACACCAGAGGTAAAGGAAGTTGAGACCGAATCAGAGCCAGAAATTGAATATACTGCGGTTGATGTAAGCACCATGATGGATGATTTGAAAAACAATTCAATGAAAGCAGAAGATACTTACAATGACAAATACTTAGAAATTACTGGTCGATTAGATGTTATTGACAGCAACGGTAAGTATATCGGGGTATTCTCTCAGACAGACAAATTTGCAATTGTTGGTGTCCAATGCTATATAAAAGATGATGATGTAAAAGCAAAGGTAATGGAAATGTCCAAAGACGATACTATAACGCTAAAAGTTCATATTAAAAGCGTTGGAGAAGTTATTGGATACTCGGCAGATATTATAGAAATAGAATAGTATACAGTCCCTCTAGCAAATGAGGGACTTTTTTTAAAGGGAGTTAAAAATGAACATAGCAATTTATCCAAGGAAATCAAAAAAAGATGATAATTCAGAATCAATGGAACAGCAAATAGACGATTGTAAAAAGTACATTGATAAAACTTACCATAATGCAAATATAATCGTTTATTCTGGAGATTATGCGATCACAGGGCACAGCACGGCAAAAAGAAAGGACTTTCAGCGCATGATGGATGATGTCAGGGCTGGAAGAATCAATGCAGTTGTTATTGTGAGATACGATCGTATAGCAAGAAATATGAGAGATTTCTGTAACCTATATCACGACATGGAAAGCGCAGGATGTAACTTGATATCAGTAAGTCAGCAGATCGATACTTCCACGCCATATGGAAAGAACTTCATGTACCAGATGGCAAACATGGCAGAATTAGAATGGGCGGTTATATCTGAGCGATACAAGGACACCGCAGCTTATAAAATCCGTGAAGGGAAAGCTTACACTGGTAGAGTGCCTATAGGATTCAAAATAGAGAAAATAGATGGCGTAAAGAAAGTCGTACATGATAATGAGGAACAGACAAGGGCTATATTTGATTATTTATTAGCAACAAAAAGCAAACGTGGTACTGTTCTGTGGGTTCGAAAAAACTTCATTCCAGATTTTACCAGACACAAATTAGACACAATGATTAAATCAGATCTGTATATTGGTAAAGTAAGGGATAATGACCATTTCTGTGATCCTTATTTCACTAAAGAACAAATGGAAGAAATAAGAAGTGTCAATCAGATAAAATACGCTCCATCCGGTCATATATATCTATTCAGTGGGTTATTCCGCTGTCCTATATGTGGCAGAAAAATGTCAAGTTTTTATAGCATAGACAGGAAGACCAAAAAGCACCGGCAATATCAAAGATGCTGGTTCGGCGGAAATGAGAAATTGCACAAAACAAAATTAGTATCAGAAGCAAAAACAGAAAAATATCTTCTTGAAAATCTTGATGCAGCATTAAAAAATCTTGAATTTGATGTAAAAAAAGAAGCAGGTAAACCAAAGCAAAATTTGAATAAAAAACTTAATGATGCGATAGGGGAGCGTGAAAGACTGAATTACCTTTTTGAAAAAGGAAGAATTGATATCCCAGAATACGAAAAGAAATACAGTATCTTATCAGAAAAAATAAATTCCATAACTGAGGAGTTGTCAAACAACAAAGTTGTAAGGATTGAGGAATTTAAGAAGCAGATCCCAGAAGACTGGAAAGAACTTTACGAACAACTAGATCAAAAAGGAAAACAAGAATTTTGGCATAGAATAATAAAAGAAATTTATTTGAATGAAGCCTTTGAAATTACTGGCTTTATATTTTATATCTAGGACTTGTACTAAATAACTATTTCCTAGAGGTTAACATCAATTAGTACAAGTCTATTAAAAAGGGCGATTAGAAATTCTAACCGCCCTTTATTTTACGCTTTTACAATCGCAGCATCAAATCCTGCTGCTTTCAATTTTTCCTGCAAGGCAATAGCATTTGCTTTGTTGCGATACGCTCCGACCTGTACACGATAAATAGAATCTTTATCACCTACGCTTGTCTCTGATCCAGAAGTTGCAGCATCATCATCAGATGTGTTATTGGATGGTTCAATGTACTGCTGTCCGGTAATTCCGTAAACAATTGCACTTGCCATGCTCTTATAATCATAAAGTGCTACATCGTCCTTATCATCCACAAAACAGCATTCAATCAGCATTGCTGGTGCTTTTGTTTTCCGGAGCACATACAGTTTCTGATTTGTTTTTACACCACGGTTTCTAAATCCAAGCTTTGCGATCTCCATAGCTACGCTCTGTGCATAGTTTTTTGATTTGCTGTTATCACTGTAAATATAAACCTCTGTTCCGGTTGTCTTTTCGTTTCCGTTCATATCCTTTGCACCTGCATTAAAGTGGATAGATACATCAAGATCAGCCGCATGAGAATTGCATTTACCTACGATGTTGCAAAGCACATTATTTGCACTTGTGCCATTGTCAACCGTACAGTCATACACGGTATGCCCGAGACCTTTTAACTGTCTGATAACCTCATTCTTAACATTTCTCGCTTCTGTTGATTCCCGGATGATTCCAATAGCTCCGCACGCTACTTTTCCGTCCGGGTTGTGTCCGGCATGTACGTTAATAACCATTCTTTTATTCCTCCTTCTTTTCAATATACTGCTTAAATAACTGGTGCAGTCCTGTGCTTGCTAAACCGCTGAATAAGCCACTTAATAAGATAGATGCTGTGATTGTCCATCCGTTGATCCAAATGGCTAAAAGCACACCTAATACCGCACAAATGGTAGGGATGTATTTATTATCCACATCCTTAATCCATTTTTTCACGACATAGCCTATACAAAGGCAAATGCCTACGATCACAGGCACCATAAATTCTGTTAAAAATCCTAAATCTGTCATGTTTAAATCCTCTCTTTCTGCTTCAGATGAAGCTCTTCAATCTCATTTTTCATCTTTGTGACCATTCCATTTCCGCCCAACGCATGATAGGCATCGTACATTTCCATAAAATTCTGGTAGGCATAGGATGGAATTTCTTTGAGAGCCATGTATTTATTATGGTACTCAATCATTTGCACACGAAGCAAAAGCATTGTTCCTCTGCTATTCGCATCTCTGTCGGACTTCTGATTTTTCAAAATCCACACTATGTATCCCATTAATGCTGTCAGAACGATAGGCAAAGCAATCGTGTAAGTTTCTTTTAACATCTCCATTGGATCATCTTCCTTTCTTTTGTATAATTCAATTATAATATTTCAGAATAATTTTTTTGTTCCATTTTACTTCGCATAACCAGAGTTTAACTTACAATTATTTATCTGTATGCAGAACTATACAATTCATTTAAAAGACACAAAGGATAACTAAATTACCTTCCAATCACTCCAGTCAGAAATATTTGGATTATAAGCTTTAATCCATGTCCTTCCCGGCGAAGGGTATGCCTCAGTCAACCTTACGATTACTTTGTAGTCTTTTGGAGCACTCTTAATCGTCAAAACTTCTCTATATGCGTAAAATGCACCATCTGCAACAGGAGAATTTAATAACTTTGACGCGTCTTCTGTGGCAATCACTCCATAACTATTAGATTCTCCGGTTGGATTTGTAAAGTCTATCTGCAAGACATCAGTAAGTAATCGGTCACTGCCTTTACAAAAGTTCTGTTTTTTACTAACAGCCTGGATTCCTTCGTTTAACAAAGTTAAACTCTGGTTTACCTCATCAAATCCACCCTTAATCCTGTTCTCCAGATCATTCATCTCTTCCGCAGAAAAGGCATTTCCTTCTGCTGAGATCTGCCCCTCTGCTCTCGCTACGGTCACAAGTTCCGTGCTGCCGTCCTCATGTGTTAATTTTCTTCTGTTCGGGTACTCGGAAATACGATTCACCCATGTTTTCAAACTAAATGCCATGATAAAATCCTCTCTTTCTTATAAAAGTAATCCAATGCTCTGTCCGGCATAGATTTCTTCGCCTGCGTAATGGACAAAGTTTGAATTATAAACTTCATAAATGTCATGTAATATTTTCTCAATATCATTAATTTTCTGGTACGTATTAATCGGCTGCTGTGGAACTTCCGGTGTCTCTACATACCGATAACCGGCATTCCGCAGTGCTGTCACATTCTTTAAAAGACTGTCAAAATATGTTTTATCCGGATATGTGGGGAGATTATCTTTACAAGTGACCAGAGAAATGTTCAGCAATTGTGCTATGACATAGCAGTTATTTTCATTCCGCCTGACATCCGATAAGTTGAATGCGCCTTTCATCCCCTGCTGCCATTCCGTTTTTTCACTGTCTGTCATATTCTCCCAGCCTATATTCCGAAGTTCCTGTACACGGTCTACATCCTCCTGTGTGCGATCATACACAAACCACGGCAGAATATACTCGATCGTATTCTCGTAGGTACTCTTATTACCTGCTTCATCATACATTTCAAGATATATATGGTATAAGCTGTCCTCTGCCACATCTACCGTTGCTCTCCACTTGACCGGATACGCCTCGTCCTGGATAAAAACTGTCTCAACACCATTTACAGTCCCGGCAACGTAAGTGATGTCTGTTGACAGTTCGAAGCTGATCGTTCCCGAAGCCATCAGCTGACCTCAACCGTGATTGCTACACTTGCACTCGTACTTACCGGATTTGGCGAAAGTGTGATTCCCTTTAATTCTGGCACTGTGGTATCAAGCTTGACGCTCAGTGTGATGCTTGTCGTCTGACCGGCTCCGTCCTTTGCAGTCACCACAATGCTGTTTGTTCCCTCTGTAAGTGTCACAGCCTTTGTAAAACTTCCGTCTGATCCTACTGTTACTGTTTCAAGACTTGTGCCATTTAAAGTCATTGTCAGTGTGATCGGACTTGATGTTGCATCATTGGTCTTTCCTGTCACGTTCAGTGCTGCTTTATTTGTGATAAGTCCAGCCGTAGGTGATGAAATCGTAAGTGTTGGCGGCACAGTATCAATCGTGAATGCTGAAGAAACCACCGTTGCCGCATTGCCGTCATTATCTGACGCATTGATCGTGATAGTGTGGTTTCCATCCTTAAGTGCCGTCTGTGGCGTAAATGTAAACTGATAACCATTTGTAATCCCTTTGCTTACCATTCCTGTGCTTGAAGTTGTGTATGTAGTGCTGTCTACTTTAATTTTTACAGATGACAGCTTAACTCCTGATCCACCGGCTTCATCCACGACTTTAAATGTGATAGGCTGCTTATTGTTTGTCACATGTGCGCTTTTTGATGGAGATACCAATGTGATAGCAGGCTTCATCGTTTCTTTTACGATCAATCTCAATGATTCTCCCAGAGTGGCATCTGTAGCATCTTTCGTCACTACAGTTCCTGCATCATTGGTAATCTCAATTTTAATCGGATAATACTTGTTGGCCAGATTGTATGATGTGGTTGCAGGGGCTGTAATTGTTCCAACCCATTTTCCATTACTTAAAGTAAGATTCGTCCACACTCCATCAACCTGTACCCTTACTTTTACAATTGCCATTAAATCACTCCTATCTCCTGTCCAGCTATAAGTTCATGATTGCTGGACCTGGTATATTTTGTTTCTGTGTAATATGTCTCTACATCATCTGCCACAACCGTTATTGTAACTTTGGTTTTCGTTGTGACTTTCTGACTGGATAATTTTGCACTGTATATAATTGGTCTCATTTCCATTAGATGATCACATCTCCTCCTGTATATAATTCAACTCCGGCGAAGTAATTTTCCGTAACAACTACTGAATACCCCCTGCACGTTGCTGTTGCGATAAATCCACCGGTCAAATCAAGCGTCTGACTCTCAATCAATGTAGTAGATGTCTTTCCACCAATCGAATTTATATTCGCCCAATTTCCTACCCGCTCTAAGTCAACTAGGTACTTCATTCCTACCTTTTTTCTTAAAGTGTGGTAACTCAAAAGATAATCTGCGATATCCGGCAGTAAATCAGAATTATAAATAGTACATCCGCTGTATTTCTTTATATTTTCTGTCTCCCCGGATTCGATTTTATCCACACGTTTCTCATAAGAAAAAGCAGTGTTTGCATATTTAATACCTGTAATATGGCACTGTCCGGCATCCGGCATGTTAATGATGAGATAATTTGTTTTTACTTCTTTCAGCGTCCCGGCACTTGCTGTGATGGACGATGGCAGATATGGACTTGAAAAAGTAATTTTCGTATCTCCGACTTGCAATGTTTTCTTATAAATATCAGATGTTTTTTCTTCCAATGCATAATTTTTCATCTCAATATTCACACCAGAGATATATTTTTCAAGAGATACTTTCGTATTTCCATTAAATTTGCGATCCGTCCCGACAGTGGATTTCACATATCTGTCTGGCTTATAAACCTTGATGGTATCGCTCCGGCTGTCATCCGCAACCGCACCACACGCAAAACATACCTGTTGTAATGCCTTACGGCACGTCTGTATGGCTAAATAGCCGCTTAAAAGTGTGTTACCTACTTCTTCATCAATCGTATATTTTTTAATACCGGCAGTGGCAAATATCGCATTCAGTATCACTTCTGCACGGACATTGCTATATATCTGTCCGTCATAAAATGTATACTTATCTAATAACCCAACTACATCAATCAGCTTGAATTTCGCAATATTCTTTGAAAAAGAAAAATCGTCGATGAAGAATGCTCCCATAGGAATCATGTTTCCGTTCTTAAACTCTGACAATGTAACTTCCTGCGTTTTCTGTACACTCTTCCATGCTCCGTTTTCGTTTTCTGCGTCAAAATCATTATTCATATCAACAATCGAAATATCCGCTTCGTTGATAGACAAGGTTGCAGAAGTCACATCAATGTCCTCCTGCACCTTGGCTGTCTGGATCATATCCTTATCCCATACGATATATTTTCCGTATAAAATATACTGAAGCTTAATATATCTCTGTGGAAAAGTTGTCTTTACAAATTCAATCTCAATTTTTCCGTAATTCTGCGCCTGTGTATTGCAAACATAAATAAGGCTGTTCGGGTAAAAGGTCTCTGTGATTAATTTTGTACCGGCGATTGTATACCATGTGATTTTCAGCTCTGCTGGTGGTTCATCTTCAAAATAAAGTGTGATCGCTGCGGATGTATGCTGCTCCTTAAATGTGATCGTGATTTTGGGATTCGTTTCAAACGTGCAGCCATCCTTTGATAATGCAGCACTCCAGAATGCAATATCGTTTGGATTTTCCGGCAATAAGCTTTTACTTCCATCAAGTATAAATTGATTAAATTCGAAAGTTCCATAATCGGACTGTTCCGTCTGGTCTGCAAATAACTCAACTGAACCTATGCCCTGGTTATCATTTGTCGTGACCGCAGCATCCGCAAGTGCGGTAACATCTATAAATTTCATTTCTGCCCTGCAATATGTTCTCATAAATGCCCCCTTACGGTGTCTTAAATGGTTTTTTACTCGTCATTTTCCAAGACAATCCTTTATATTTCGCTCCGTTGTCAAATACCTTTTCTACTTCATCTTTAATGGATGAAAAATACCCATAGAAATCAAACTGCTTGCTTGCATCCGGTAGTAATACATGATGGAATCTGTTATCGCAATCCGTGATATGATCTATCAGCCTGTCATACATTTCTGCATCATCGATCGTTCCAATTGAGATTGTATAATTCTTATAAAGTCCGATGCTCTCGATTTTAATGTCGCCGTCCTCTGTCCTCTCTGCATACTTTTCCAGAAAGTCCAGTGTCCTCTGGATAGACACCAGAGGGATATTATATGTAATTCCATCAATGATAAGTCCTTGCGTGTACTTATGTTTCATCTTATCCCTCCGCTATCCCAAGTCTTATTTCTTCATCCTGCAAATATGGCAGATTGATTCTTGCGAACTCTTTACCATCCACCGCCAGTACTACTGTCTTTGCACCGCTGTAGTCAGGCATTTTGCTTGCAAGCTTCGATGCAAGGTCGTCCATCCATCCGGTATTATTTTCAAGCGGCAGGACAGCTTCTCTTCCGGCTTCGCCGATTTCTGCAAGTGTCATTCCGGTTGTTACGCCACCGTTGGCAAGACGAGGCAGATTTACAGTAGGAATTGTCGGAATACTTGGATGCCAAGAACCTCCACCTAAAAAGTCAGGTAAATCAAATCCAATGCTATTAAAGCCAGAAATCAATGAATTGATACCATTAATAACACGGTTTACCATATTTTCAAACATCTGGATAACACTGTTCACAAAATCTTTTACCGATTTTTCTGTCTGGCGTAATGCTTTGTCTGTGTCTTTCGTAAGTAATGCATGAATTGCGGCGAATACAAGTTTTACCCCTGACAGTAAAAAATTGATCAGATCTAAAATAAAATCGACGCTGTCTTTTATATTCTGGCTCAGGTTTTCAATAATCGGCAGAATTACCGGAAGCACATTTTCAATAATCCATGCAATAATCGGCTGTAAAATATTTGTCCATAAATCGTTCAGTATGTCTATCACGATTCCCATTATTTCGAAAATATTATCAAACACAGGCTTTAAATGATTTTCATAGGTATCCTCAAACATTAACGCCAGATTCTGTAAAATAGGCTGCACATAAGTGTTCCAGAATTCAAGAAATTTTTCTATTAATTCTGACATTCCATTTTTTACATTTTCGATAAACGGATGAATATGTTCATCGTACAATTCTGTGATTTTATCGGTCACATGCTGTACACCGTCTGATATAGTCGTTGTTAAATCCGAAATCACACCAAGAAGTCCATCTAACGCATCTTTTAAAGCATCCTGATTTTCTACAAAAGGTGTCACGATGCAATCGATAATATCTTTTCCAAATTTTGCCGCATTCTCCGTAACCATCATGAATGCATCCGAAAAAATCTGAATCAGGTTTGCTGTGATCTGCTGTCCGTTTTCATCCCCAAATACAGAAAATACATTTGCGAATGCATCTGCCCCTTGTGATGCCAACACTGAAATATCAGATGCTATATCAAACATGTCGATAATATAATTTTTTATATTTTCAGAATTACTTTCAAGATAAATAGATATCCCACCAAGAAGATTTTCTGCTATGGTAGCACCTATGCTTACTACAGATGCCGAAATGCTTCCAAGTGACCTTGAAAAAGTCATAGCAAAATTGTCAACAGATGCAGAAACTTCACTATCTGAAAAAATATTTAAAAATGAATTCTTTATGCTTTCTATACTGGATTTAATATTATCAAATTGTAAAGAAACATCTAAATTGCTCCAGGTTTCATCCCATCCATTTTTTATAGAAACTTTTAATTTTTTTAAATAATCTATAAATGGCTGGATTTTATCTGATAATTCTTTTCCAGTAGGGACTTCTTCATATAAATCAGATCCGCCACTACCAGATCCACCGCTACCGCTTCCAGAATCATTTTTCTGTAATACATTCAAGTCATCAAAAGCCGCTAATGCTCCAGCTGCTTTTTTGGCAGAACCGGCTGTTTTATCAAGAGATGCCGCATAGTCTACCTGCTGCTTCTTTGCCTTTGTCCAAGTGCTTTTTCCGCTTATAGCCGCAATAAATCTATTCATAGCATTAATGGCATTTGTAAGCCATGTGCATAAGGTTACGATTGCTGGTGTCAATGCAGATATGATAGGCGCTGTCAATGCTCCAATAGAATTTTTCAATGTAGCCGAAGCACTTGCCATTTCAGACATTTTTCCATTAAATTCAGAAGAATACTTTGCCATGTTCTGTATACCTTCTGTAAATGCCTTGGATATGGTCTGAGCTACTTGCATAACCGCACCGAATATTGTAAAACTAACTACTGTCTGCTTTATCCGTTTTGCCATGTCAGATATTAAGCCAGAGGATTTTTTTGCTGATTTTCCTACTTTTTCAATGTCTTTCGCACCGGCACCAATAGATTTCTCATTGGCAGCTGTTTCTCTCATCTTCTGATTAAGAACTTCCTGTTTGCTCTGTACATCAAGAAGCTTTTCAGATACTTTGCTATATTCTTCTGTAGTTGTAGGATCTATAAAAGCAGTTCCGGAAGATTCCATTGCTGCAAGCTCGCCTTTTGCATATTTAATTGAGTTTGTTAATTCCTCAACGTCGTATTGCATTTTTTTAAAGGTTGTGCTTTTACTGCTTCCACCTGTTTCTAAGAATTTATCCATTCTGGCAAGAAGTTTATCAAGAGAAGCAGTATCTTTTTCTATCTGCATCTGCACAGCCTTATATTCCTCTGTTGGAATCTTTTGACTTGCCAGATCTTTCAGGGTCTTGGATAACTTATCAGCTTCTCTTGCAAGCTTCTGAAACTGTGATTCCATCTGCATGAGCTTACTTGATGCTTCTCCATTTTCAATCAACGTTTTTATTCTGATTTCGCCATCATATTCAGCCATGCTAAAGTCCTCATTTCTTAAACTGTTTCAATGCTTCCTGTTCTGTTTCTTTCTGCTTTCTTATTTCTTCCATCATGCGATCATAATCGTCTATCTTTTCTTTTTCTTCGCTGGTATACTCTTTTTCTGGCTGTTCCAAAGCATATCTATTCTGTGCGTTTCTGATTGCATCTTTTTCCTTGGAACTCATGTTCTTTTCAATCTTCTTCTGTCGGATCTCAATTACCTCCATGAGAGAAGATAATCTTCTTGGCATATTCCAGATCAAGCCATTAAATTTCCACCAGTGCATATCTGCTACGGACAAATCAATACCGTATATCTGCAAAAAATCTGCGTATATTCTCCATTGATCTACATCATAGTCAATAAAACGCTTTGTATTTTTACTACTGCCGGTATTGTCGTGATACCATCCGTTTAAATACCAGGAAATACATTCATTTAACTCATGGTACTGTGGATGGTCTCTAAGTTCTCCGTATTCATCAGAGAACATAAGATAAAGAATAGAAGTTGTTTTCTCGTAATCATTCATTTCTTTGTCATATTGCAAAATATAAATCTGCATACCTATGCGGAAATCGGTATTTACTTTGTATCCGTTCCATTCAGTAGGCAAATTGTCCAGCATGACATTGTTCATTATTTTGCCCCACGTCTTCTTACATTGTATCTGTTCTGCACCTGTTCAAAACGTTTATTAAAAAGCTTATTCATAACAGGGATAACCTGCTCTACAAACTCCACAATTGCAAGTTCATCCGGGACAATATCTCCGTAAATCTGTTTCATGGCATCTTCGCCAAACAACCCATCTATACTTTCCGTAATCTGCTTAAGATATTTCACACGAATGCTGTTCAGTTCTAATGCTGCATCCACATTATCATCCACATTCATATCGTCTTTGTGGTTATTTCTCCATTCGGCGGCTTCTTTTTCACAGTTTTGAGATATATTATTTAATTTATCAATTACACCTGCAAACTTCTTAGCTGTGTCCGCATTCGCTGTATCTACTGTTATAACTGTAATAAGATCTCCGTCCTCGTCTTTTATTGCAATTTTTTTTATGCCACTGCTTAATTTAATTTCTTCCATTTTTAACATCCTTTCCTAATGTGGGACACCAAGGAAAGGTAGGCATCCCACATATGCTAATTTTTAATTAACACCTATGCAACTGGGTAATCTTCATCCAAAGCCAAAGCACTTACTTTAGGTGCCCATGTGAACGATCCATCACCAGCAATAGTGATTGTTCCAAGTTCTACATCTCCATTTCCATTAATCTGGACTGTAGACTTTAAAATATCACCACCTGCTCCACCAGTGCTTGATGCACATACAGTTACTGGGACACGGATACAATCTCCGGATCCGCTTGTAATATCAGCTTTAAAGAAGCGATAATAATATGTCTCGCACTGATCTCCTGTTGGAAGTTTTTTAAAAACATCATTAAACACTGTCTGCATTTCATCTGACAAATGTTCTCTTTCTGGAGACATTGAAAATGCATACCCTTTTACAGAGTTGCTTGCATTTTTCATGTTTACGTACTGTGTGCTTTCTGTGTTAGGTCCCCAGTCTTCAGAAAGCTCTGTGAAACCATCACCCATTTCAGCAAGCTTTTCACTTTTTCCACCCATAAGGCTTCCAATATCCAAAAGTGAGACCATGTTAGTTCTGTCTTTTGCCATGAGTATTCCTCCTATTTTTTATAAAAATATTTAAGCTGCATATTAATTGCTAATTCTGTTGTTTTCCCATCTGCTGTACCGCAAAATACATCCGATGTGCGGTTGATTTGTTCTACAACAAAATTTTTATCTTTTAATGTAAATTCTCCACTTTCAAGGAACTTTGCAATATTTTCAAGCAGATTGCTTGCTGCAATATTATCCTTGTTTGTTGTTGGATTGCTTTTGTATACGATCTGGAACGTCATTTGTCCGACATAAGAACCGCTGACATATTTTTTCAAATAAACAGGATCCTGCGCCGGAAAAACTCCAATAGACTGAGTATCTTTTATGCTGTTCCATAAGATTGTTGAATTTGATGGTTTGAAACCAGGTGGGAAATCCGGATAACTATTTATCATATCAAGGATAGCTCTTTGCGCCGTTTCTGCATCTGATACAAGCATTATTTTTGGCTTTTCATTCAAATCATTTACCTCCAATCTCAAACCTTGGTATAAGGCTGTAAACACCGATAGTATTAACTTTGTAGCAATTCCCTTTTTCATTTACCATGTACTGGAAGAATTTACCCGGATAATCGTCTGAATTAATTAATCCAACAGGCAGTTCCTTATCAATGAGAAGTTCATCTTTTTTTGCAATCACTACGAAGTCAAAATCATTACTTCTTAAAGTGAAATGCTTTAGCTTTTCTTCTTCGCTCATGTTCTCCCAGTCTGGCGGATTAACATAATTCAATGTGCCATCATTTGGAATTTTTACAAGAAAACTATCTGCATCTTTCATTCCAGATTTGCTTATGTTTTCTGCCTGTGTAAGCTCGATTCTTACATTTTCAAATAGAGTACCGAAATAATATTCAGTTTCTAAAGTATCGTTGTAATGCCTGTTATATAAAACCACGGCATCTTTATATCCGATTCCCATAAGCTAAACTCCCATGTACAAAAGGTTTTCATGCTTTGAATCAACCATTCCGGTTAGGTAATTTGATGCAATATCGTAGCACTTACGATTAAGTGCCATTTCTGATTTTGCAAGCTCTACAAATGTCGAAGAAGATGCTCCAGCATCATAAGATACTGATTCGCTTCCAGAAGTCATGCTTTTAATCATTTTCCCTTTTACAGTTCCGTCCGTATTTGCAATAACACCAAAGTTATTAACTGCCGCAGAGTACTCAGATAAATTCTTTAGCAATTCAGCTATTTCGCAGGTGCAATCTTTGATATTATCCCACCATGCATCTTCTGATTCTGGCTGAGAATAAAACAAAATCCTGTTTGATGTGATCGCATTGATTCTTCTTTCTGCTTTTCTTTCATATGGAGCAAAGTCTTCTTTGCTTTCGAACAAACTTCCACCATATTTAGTTTGGTAATATTCAAAATCTACATATGACATTGCTCCACACTCCTTATTGCTGTGATAAGATTTCGCTGATAATATCAGCTTTCTTTGTTGCGGTCAGTGAATACCCTTTACTCTCTGCCAGTGCCTTAATTTCTGCAACTGTAAGAGAGTTTAAGTATTCTTCCGTGAGTTCCCCACTAGCATTTACCGCCTGTGTAGTGGGATCTATTCCCCCGGTGTGATTGAAACGTTAGCTACTGCATCAATGTACTCTGCGAAAAGTACAAATCCTAACAGTGCATAATTTACGCTGGTTGCGCGATCGTAATCGCCTTTTACCTTAAATCCAATAAGGTTTGTCTCTCCACTAACTGTGTAAGAAAGACCGGCTTTCTCAAAATCTCCGTCAGATGGGTCTACATAGTAAGCAACGATGTTGTTTACAGCTGTTGCCAGAACTTTTCCGGTTGGAATTTCGTTGTCAGAGCAAAGGATCATAATGTCTGCTCCGAGGAATTCCTTGACATAGGTAAGTCCGAAGGCTGTCTGCAAAGTAATTTGTGAATTTCCAAGATAATCATATAAATCCATCATATTTACAAATACTGCAACTCCTGTAGCAGTTCTGTGCATTGACTTGAACTTATTCTTGACAGATCCAATAGCTTTAGCTACAGCCATCTGGAATGTTTTTGCAGTGTTTGTAAGTGTACCAGTTTTCAGATAGTTGTAGAATTTTGTTGTAATTCCATCCTGCAGGTCTGTCTTGAACTCTTCATCTGTCATTCCACAAGCTGCTTCATATCCATGATCCTTGATAGCTTCGATAGAAACTTCTTTTGCATATTTTTCAAGAGTAATCTCTGAATAAGGTTTCTCTTTTACCTCATAATGTGTTCTTGGAATCACATCGCCTTCTGCTACAGTCCCACTCTCTAACGTTCCTTCTGCATATTTGCTTTTAAGAACAGTTCCCGGATTTTTTTTAATTGCTCTTGAAATTCCAAGAATTTCTCTTAAAGCTTCCCAGTTTCTTTCAAAAGATGTAACAAAATCAATTTCCCTTGCCGTTACATCAATGTCTCCTGTTGCAATCAGTCCTGCGTTTGCTGCAAAAAACTGCAAATTTGTGTTCATCGTTAATCTGTTTTTGTTCATATAAAACTCCTTTACTGTTGGAATAAAGAAATGTTTTCGGCAATTGCTTTCTGACGTTCTGATCTATCTTTGATAGATAAAATGCTCTCTCTTGTTGTATGCTTATCACCACCAGAATCATTTCCATTCGGTTTTGTAAAACGCGCCGGAGGAGTCTGCTTATTTACAAATGCATTTGCATCTGTCTTTTTAGCTTCCTCAATAAGATCACTGAACCCTATCAGTTTTCCGTTTCTCACGCTTACGCTTTCGGAAATGTCTTTCATAATGGCTTTCTTTGCAGATTCAGAAGTAAACTCGATTTCCGCAAATGCTTCTTTCAAAAGTTCATCCTTCTCATGCTCTGCGATTTTGGCTTCATAATCTTTTTTGGAATCCTCTGCCTGTCTCTTCCAGTCATCACGCTCTTTTAAAATGTCTTCCGGGCTTTTTCCATCCAACCCTTCAAGCATTTTCTCTGCTGATTCTGCACGGGTTTTCCACTGTTCAGATTCTGATGAAGCCTTATTAACCTTGTCTTCCATTTCTTTCTTGGAATACAGCTCTTCACCCATACTCTTTTTAAGAGACTCTTTCTGTTCGTCTGAAACTTCAATTCCGAGTTTCTTTAATTCGTTTGCTACGTTTACCATGTTTCTACCTCTTTCTTTCCAAGTTGTTACTCCGGTCAGTCCGGCACGAATGAGTTGCTATTTGCTCCATAGCTGGCAATTGGGAATGAAGGAATCGAACCCTCGACAACCCGGATATAAGCCGTGTCTTCTTCCACTGAATTAATTCCCAAAAATAAAAAAAGCACGCCCAAAATAGGACGTGCCATGCATCATCCCATAACTATTCTAGGTTAGCGAACAGAATCCCTTTTTCTGTCCGGTACTTTTAATATTTTTTTCAATATATATTTTAACCTATTTTAAACAACTTTTTGTACCATTTTAAAAAGGGCAGATTTCTCCACCCCTTTTTGCTATTTCCCACCGAAATACCTTCTAAGTACTTCTTTTTCTTCTTCCACAATGCAATCCTTTCTTAATCTGTTGCACTGGTCGTATATATACTTTCCGTACTCTTCTAATTTGGCTATCATTGCATTTTTATTTTCCAATGTAGGATTTTTAATGTATTCTTTTTTAAGCCCTATATAGTCCTCATACTGCTTTATAACGTCCATTTTCAATTACCCCATTCAAAATATCATCTGCTATGCCAACGACTTCTTTTCCATAAAGAGACAGAAAATCCGCTACGATTTCCTCTACATCTATTGGAATTTGGCAGTCATATGAAAATGAAGCGCAGTGTACCAACTCATGAGATAGAACTCGCTCTAACAGATTTCCGCTTAATGCATTTGACAAATAAACCGTTCGTGTACTCCAATCTGTAACACCAAGTGTAATTGTTCCATCTGAACGCATTAAGCATTCACTGTTCGGATTTACATATAAAATATTCCATTCAACATCATTGATTTTAAACACTGCGCTCACCTCTTAGATTTTCTGTAACATCATCTGTAATTCATTTCTCCACATCTGCTTTTCTTCCGGAGCTGCATCTGATGTCATTTCAGTAATATCCATCTGCATATCTCGCAAATAATCTTTTCTTGCTTTTGCACGCTCTTTTTTATCTTCCTCTGAATTTCCATGATGGTTTTCTCTGGTCTCCATATAAGTACGTCTGGAAATACCGGCTTTTCCCTCTCTGGAATCCCTCTGATATGATCTATCTCCCATCATTCCGGTATCTGTATACATCCTTTTCAGGTCTTTCTTATCCATGTCTCTCATGTGCTCTGTATCTTCGTAATCATCCGGGTACATGTGATAATATGGTGGCTCATCATATCCTCTTCGTTTTCCTCTGCCCTTCGGTGCGAATCTTCCATTAGCATAACGATACTGATCATAATATCTTCGGTCATCCTCATACTCTAAAAGCTTTTCCATGATATCTGCTTCGTCCGCTTCGTTTATTGCCTTAGTAATTGTGGCATAATACTCTGCTTCTGACAGATCCTTTATCATGTCGATCACTTCTCCCATTTCTTCTGTATTGACATTCTCAATCCCTTTTTCAATCTCACACAAGGATTTTTCAGCAAGGCATTCAAGCATTTTATGAATTCTTTCAATATGCATATACTAGGCCTCCCTTACTACAATTAAATTACTGTTTTGAACCTCGATAGACTGTCCAGATGTATTCTGAACCGCTATTGTGCTGCAGCATCCACAAGGAACATCCACATAAACCTGTGCAGATACATTGAACATGTTTTCTACTGCCGCAGGTGTCACGATCATTCTTGTAGACTGTAAAGGCTCTCCGTCAATTGCGATTGCAAGAGAAATAGCTTCCACCGTTCCACCGGTTGGGATCTGGATATTTCCACTATAAGATACAAGGAATCTGGCTTTGCACTGGTTTGTGATCCCTCTTAATTTAACTACTCCGCTTCCCTGTCTGTGAACGATGCATTTTGTTCCGCAAACCGGTGTCTCAGTAAATGCGACATCTTCTCCCTGCAGGACAGTCTGTAAAGCATTGGCTGTAAATTCTGACATAATATTTTCCTCTCTTTCAAAAATATAAGGGCAAACATTAAAGTCTGCCCTTTGTGTTTAAGTAATACTGCTATGCAGACATAATCTTGTCGATTAAGATACTTTAATTATTCAGTTGTCTAACATCCGCATCCAGTATTGCAACCACATCCATACGGAATGTATGTGTTAGGGTTTGGCACCTGGTATGCCGGAATTGGTGATGGATTAACAGCGTTGATAATATGATTTGTCTGTGCTGTCATAGCGGTAGTCAAAAGTGCGTTCTGTCTATCCTGTGATGCTGCAAGTCTCAAATCATTATTTTCTGCCTGCAACGTTGCGATCTTATCCTGGCATAAGTAGTCAAGTATCGCTCTTGTTCCGGCATTCTGGCTGTCAATAATATCTCTCGTGTTGTTGTTCATAGTGTTCTGTAATGCGCAAGTGTTCTGCGCCATGTTGAAGTTTACACCCTGGATAGCTTCACGAGTTTCGCAGCAACAATTTGCAAGCTGAGACTGAATAGCATTTGCATTCTGCATTCCTGCTACTGTGTCCGCATTAATTGCCTGCTGAATGGTGTTAAATCCTGTCAGCATTCCGTTGTTTACTGCATAAAAGCCATCACAAAGACCATTTGTAATGCCATCAAGTTTACTTATGACTGCTGAATTGTCAAATCCTCTCTGGATATCAGCCTGTGTAGCCGCAGTTGCGGTATAACCGCCACCACCATTACCACCGAATCCATAACCGCCCCATCCACCGAATAAGGCAAAGAGAATAATGAGAACCCACCAACCACCATCGCCCCATGCACCATCATTACGGTTTCCACCAGTAACGGCGGCAATGTCCGCTAAACTTGGAGATGAATTAAACATATGTGTTCCTCCTAATAAAATTTATTTATACATAATCTTGCAAGAATAGTATCAATGTTTAAACTGGCTCATGATTTCTTCCGGGTTAAGGCCTTTTTCTTTGCACAAATTTCTGGCAAGTTGTTCCAGCCCTTTACTGTCTCCACGGTTCATCATGTCGAATGTATTTTTCATGATCGGATTATTTGAAAATTGAGAGTTGCTCATCATTTGACTTAATATCATCTTAGGGTTTCCACCGCACTGGATCATCTGCATTAAATTCATTCAGAATCGCTCTCTTTCTTTGCTCTGGTAGTCCTCTGGGACTGAGTTATTTTAGCTTCTATCTGGTCTAATCGCTCCATTATCGGGGCAAACAATGTTGTCGTGTCTTCTTTCGGTAATTCGTTCTGTTTTCCGTCTATCTTCGGTTTATATGTAACTGTCTGAATAAGTCCATTAGCACTCCACGATTTTATATAAACTTCTGATCCATCTGCTTTCGGGAAAATGGCAAATGGTGCATTCATGGGAACGTCATTCGCTGTGACTTCCTCAACAGAATTAACCATTCTTCCACAAAGTCCAGCTTGTTGCGGCATGATCTGCTGTGGGAATTGCTGTTGAATCTGTTGTGGCTGTTGATATTGAGGATAAGAATACTGGTTATATCTCTGATACTCGTACATAATAAACCTCTCTTTCTATCTTCATTTTATTACTAACAACACAATTGAACCACCCCAGTAAAACCCCATTAAAAGGACACAAAAAAGACACCCTTAACGGATGCCTTTAATGAGGAGAAAATTATGTGAAATGTTGTCCAGTTACCTTAAGAATTTTATGTTGCATTTTTACGTTAATACGTCCGGCTGTCTTAGTCGAAACATGCATAATTTCTGCACATTCTTCCAAAGACTTTTCTTTCTTCCGTAAATCAAAGAGCGTTTCTTCTGTCGGTGTGAAATCACACAATTCTTTTATATGCTCTTTTTCTTCTTTGGTAAAGCACGTAACAATGTTTTTCATTTGCTTTACCTCATTGGGGGAGTTTCCGGCTATGACGGTGAGTTGTTATCTCGCTTGAGTTCCACTACATTAATTAAAGAAAGGTGGATAACCAAGTATGTATGGTTAACACATTATTATAATAACATATTATTCCATTTGCGTTGTACCATTTTTTTCAATTTTATTTTCATAAGCCGTTGCCCTCCCATTTGCAATCGCAGACTGTTTTCTATTAAATCCAGAAACCTTCGTTCTATCGCCTTGCAATTGAAGATCATTATTTTTACAGAATGATTGAAGCCTTTTATTTTGCATTCGCAGTTTATATGCCAGTTTATCATATTGAGGTTGCAAGATCTCTTTTACATCTGTTTCAGCAATCATATCAAGTTCCTGTTTCTTGGTCATAATTTCACGCTTTGTTTTACGAATTTCTCTTTCCAGTAGTCTCTGCTTCTGCTGCAAATCATAAAGATTCTGACTTTCATCTGCATTTATATTCACATTTCCGTTTTCATCAAGGTACTTATTTACCATTCCTTTTCGCCAAGGTCCATGCGAATGTCTGCAATTATATCCGTGAAGTCCTAATAGATTTACAACAGTTCCCTTTCCGGTTTTAGTGTCTATGGTATAACCTGTACTTTCAAGAAGATTCGGAAATCCCGGTTCGCTCCCGATTATTTTATATGCCTTGCCTTGCCAGTAATCGTGAGATGGAATACCTGTTGGATTCTTTTTATCATATCTGGCACCCGGATGTGCTGATACTAGAACATATTCTATTTTATTTTGTGCAATATAAATGTTCGTCACTTGTGCCGCGGTCTGATTCATAGATGTGACAACGCAACATCTCACTGCCGCTTCAAGAGAACGCTTCGTTCCAGTAGGGTATTCTACCATAACACCAGATTCTGCATATCTATCCAGAACTTCGCAGACTGCACTGCTGTAAGACTGCATTCCAGATGCAACTCGATAATCAACCTCATTTAGCATATTGAGTAAGTCTTTCTGTGTCTGGTTAATGGTTGTCTTTGTCAAATTATCAAGTTCACCATATGTCTTTATTAACTCTGCATTCATTGCCAGAATTGCCATATTATTTTTTAGCGGAGATATAATATCTGATGATGATATCTGCGTCAAGACTTCCTTATCATCTGAGAATGATGTCATAACACTATCCCTTAATAATCTTCGAACCTCATTTCTTGATTTTCCAGACATTTCAGATATTCTTTTTACAATCTCTGTGTTATGCAGTCCCATCTGTTGGAGTTTCCACAATTCTCGGTCGGCAGTTCCTGACAATTCACCGGATTTTATCAATCGTGTTACAATGTCTGATATAATCCAATTTTCAAGATCCTGATACATCTCAACCAGTTTATCAGTTTTTCCGTAAAAGTAATCCGGTTTAAGCATTATCCTTTCCCAACCTCTCTTTTAACAAGATCAATCCACTGCTTACCGTGATTTTCTTTTGCAGTTTCAAACCATCTTTTTCCCGTTCCAGGTGTGTGATATTTTAATTCTGTTCCTGTCGGATACTTCTTTTCTCCACGGTTTGCCCATGATCTACCGTCCTCAGTCAAATAAAGTTCGCCTACATACTGATAATGCGCATAGGGTGTATCTACTGTAATTAATCCGGGTTCTTTTATCTGCGTCTTGTTTCTCAAATCGCCCTGCTGCATAGGTGTGTATTTTCTCATGTCATTTACAACCTGCTCGTCAAGAACATTCTGAGCATTTCTCAAATTTTCATCCATTCGCTTTGTATCAAGCTTAATATTAAAACTTCCAATGACTTTATTATATTTCATATTAACGCATCCATTTCTATCACTTTTCTAAATAAAACTTAATCGTCTCTATCGCAGTCTTTTTCTGAAGCTTTATTTGAATCATCTCCGGCGGTTCAGGTTCAGGGATAATATATCCACCTTTTAAAATACCATTTTTTGAAAGCTCCGGTATCCCTTTAATTATTTTACTCCTCACCAAACAGACCACCACTGTTCCTTTCCGCATCTTCCTGTGCTCTTTCTGCAAACATGGCATCTACTTCATCATCATTAAATCCCTCATATTCTTTAAGGTATTTACGTTTAGAATAAACGCCCTGAATCATTAAATTATAAGCTCTTGATCTGTCCTGCTCAAAACTTGCAAGCAAATCTTTAAAATAAAATATATCTTCGTCCGGTACATCATCATCCAGTGCATCCACATAGCCTGCCGGGATTCCGTAAAGGTCGCAGAATACATTGATTGCATAAATGAGATTTTTCAACGCTGTTTTTATGCTTTTACGAATATCATTAATCGTCTCTACAGTCTCATTGTCATCGCTCTCAACCTGTGTTGCTGTCAATCTTCCGGATTTTCTGTCAAGGATAAACTGACCTTGTGAGAAACCGCATTTTGTCGAGATCATAGATAAAATGCTGTTAATGTCTGTGATTCTGTCAGAAGTAAGCATGGTCGGGACGTGTTCATCAATCGCACTTTTTGAATCAAGCCCCAATTTCAAGCCTTTAACGAACCGAGGAAGCTCCACTGTTGAGACACGTGTACCACCTTTTCCATGTTTTGTCAGCGCATTCTCATCAATAAAAGTAATGTGCTGAGAATCCTCAACTTCGTTTCCTTTTTTACTCCATGCGATATCAAGGTCTCTGAGTTCCATAAGTGCATTTGAGAAAATCGATACACCTTCTGGAGACGAGTAATCGATTGTGTTATTGAATGTGGTTTTCAAATAGGCGAATAGTGGCTTTTCTACATTCATAATGTGAACGACTTCTTCTATTGAAGACCACTCTGGAACGTCATGCAGTTCTATCTTCTTGCCAAGCGAGTTACTGCTGTTTGACTTGAACGCTCTGTTCTGGATCTCGTACACGTTCATCTCTTCGCCCTCTTTATTTTTTGAGGTCGTAAAATGATGGTATTCAAGCCGGTAATAGTAGACCTTATCTTTTATAAGTCGATTAATAAAAATGCATCCTCTGATATCTCCGTTGCTGGTCTTTTCTGTGATTGCGAAATCCCACGGCATAATATAATCTATCATGTTGTCTTTGTTCATTGAGCCGTTCGGCTTTAAGATAATTCCGCCAACTCCTAGCATATCTTCTACTTTGTCCCGGATAGAAGTGTCAACCATTGCCCTGATGCACTTATTAATAAAATCCGCTCTTTCCGAACCGGTTATGCTCACTGATAAATCCATGCAGGCTTTCTTTGCTGTGTACTGGCAGAGGAATTTTGCGAAATTTATCGTCCTGATGTCTTTATTTTTCGGATCCACCCAAAAAGGGCTACCATTAATGATGTCGTTCCATCTCTGCTGTGAGTTCTCAATCTCTGGAGAAGTAATAAACTCGACATTAAATTCTTTCTCTGCATCTGTTCTAAAAAACTTCATGATCGTCTCCCTTATTTTTTTAAAAAAATTCATTTTTTAATCCTCATAATCGTCGCTGTCTTCATCATCATCATCATAAAGACCGTCATTCCTTCGGCTGGTCATGATAATCCTGTTCAATGCATAAATGTTTGCCATGATCGTATCTTCTTCTAAGGTCGGGTATGCATCCGAAAATGAACCATCTGGAAGCTGCTCATGTTCTGCTTTTACAAACTCTTTTTCTGTATTCGGGCATCGCTCCGGATCAATCACAATCTTATTACATCGCTGAAGCCACTCCCAGCAGTAATCCCTTCCTTTTCCGCTTCCCCATCTTTTCTTTGCCCCGATCGCATTGAATCCCCAGTCCTGCATCTCTGCTATTCCGTCCGGTCTGGCTGAATCGCATATAATTTCTACATTCATAAACTTCTTTATCTTTCTGGCAAAGGTAGAGTTTTTACATTTTTTAGAATAAACCTCGCCAAAAATATAAAGAGTATCCGTCTCGTAATCATAATAGTTCTGGCAAAATACCTGTGGGTGTGTGTATCCGAAGTCCAAGCCGTGGTTCACTGTATCAAATGTCATTAACTCTTCATCCGATATTTTTCGGATTTCTAAATTGTCGAAGATGCCGCCGCCTGTTCCAGTGACTTCGCCTAAGTAGTTGTTTTTATAATATAATGGTTTGTGAATCCTGAACCACTCCGCACGCTCGAAGAATCGCTTCCCTAACCATTTTACCGGGACATTATAATAATAGCTGTGGCAGATCCGTGTCTGTGGCTTATTTTTACACTCTTCTGTGTACTCATTCATAAAGTTGTTTTTTGACTTAGGAGGATTAAAAATTTTTATGTCGAGTGCTGGTGTATCTGCTCGCAGGAAAGTATCTTCAATGTTATCCATTTGCTCTACACCTGCCATCTCGTCGCATTCTTCATGAATTAAAAGCTTTACATAGCCAAAAGGTACGTTGAACGATTTCAAACTGATCGGCTTATCTGCTCCGGCAAACATGACCATTTGCCCGGTTGGTTTATAAACCGCACACATTGGGGATTGTTTAAAATCCCAGTTATCAAGATCATGATATCTTATGACCGTTTTCATAAACTGATTATATACCGAGCTTCTTAGGTCGACTTTAAATCTTCTGGTGTATACGACATGCGCCTGTGGATCCTGTCTGATCGTCTCATATGCAAGATTCCCCCAGAAATTGGACTTAATAGAACCACGCCCACCCTTCGATATGATCTCGTGTATGTCTATCTCTCCGGCAAATGCTTCATGCACTGTCCGGTATATCTCCACAAAGTCGGATGTAATGTCCGTGATCGGGATCGTCCAGAGTGCCGATTTCTCTCGCTTTTCCTTTTCCTCTCGCTCGATCTTCTGCTTTTCTGCTATGGTCAGTGCCTTTTCCAGTCCATCCATTGCCTTAAGCTGATCGGAAAAGTCTGGAGAGAATCCGAGACCGTCCACGACTTCACCCTTTGCGATTTTACTTCTGCGCTCCTGGATCTCTGCTAATGACATGATATCTCGATGCTGTTCTTTCTCGATTTGCTCCATTTTTTCTGCTATATATTTTGTAATGACAGTTTTTGACAGCAGTTTTTGTGCGCTTCTATTTGCTCCATTCTCACTATAGCCAGCGCTTATGTATGCCTGTGTGGCATTCCCACCATTTTTTATCCACTCGTCTGCAAATGCCTTCCATTTCGGTGTGAGTTCTCCCTTCATCCGCTCACCGCCTTATAAATATCAATCAAACAGAATATTACTTCCGGGATAGATGCCGTTTTAAGAATCTCATAATCTTCTGTTTTCCATTCTTGTCTATTTTTCTTAAAGGTGCACACTGGTGTGAGGATTCTGTAAATTGTGATCATGCGCTTCTGGTCTTCACTGTAGAATTGATTCTGATTTATTTTTATAATTAGTCCACGCTGTACAATTGCAGTTTGAAGCTTTTTTACTTTTCCTTTTAAATTTGCCAATGCGCACACCTCCCATCATTTTACTTATAATTTTATTATAAGATATTTTTTAACTGTTTTTGTTCCATTTTTAGGCATAAAAAAAGCGGCTATATTTCAAGCCGCTTGTATGCTTTTTTAAAGCACATACATAATATAAAAAGTTTTTCCGCCATCTTCAACGATTCCCCAGTCTGCAACCGGGATCTTTTTTTCAATCATATTTCTGTATGCTTCCCGGTCTTCCTCTTCAACGCCCCATTCGTCAAGATAGTTTTCTAAATTCTCTTCCAAGTCTTCAATAATCATGGCTCCGTCTTTCAAATGCTTTTCCGCTTCTGATCTGGTGTCGCCGTCTTTCATTAACAGCTCAACTTCTTTTTCTCTTGTCATTCCGTTATCTCCTTTTTTAATTAATGAACTAGGTTTTTACTGGTCAATTTCCGGTAAAAATTCTCCGGTGTGTAATTCTTCCGCAACAATCCTGTACGCTTTTCGGATTGTGCTGGCTCTATTTACCAGATACTCCCAACCCTGCACGTCTTTTTCTTTCCAGTCTCCCATGTACTCGGCTTTCACTTCGTCATCAAGATTAATAAAATCCATGATGTCTGTGTCATGTCTGTTTTCAATTTCTGCGATCATTTTCTGTAATTCCTGATAACATTTTTTTAATTCTTCCATTCTCTCTTCCTCCTACTTCACGAGCTTAAAGCCCATCATTTTATATGTATTAACCTCTGATTTTTTAACAAGGATTTTATGACCGTTTGCGATCATTTCAACACCGTTCTTTTTAAATTCTGCCATCTGCTCCGGTGTCGCTATCTCCGGCTTATCTGCCAAACAGGATTTTGGACACCAGAAAGTAAACTCTCCATTATCAGATTTAACTTTAATTTTTACTGCTTTCTCTGTCTCTCCGATCTGCTCTTTCTCTCCGTCTGCAAAAAGCTGTCTTTGTGAATCTGTTAAATTTTTCTGTAGAAACCAATCTTTAATGTAAAGCATCTTATTTTCCCTCCGGTGTATTATATGTTTTCCTTGTTTCTGATATTATAATACACCTTTTATGGTGTAATGTCAATACTTTTTTTACATTATTTTTAAAGTATTTTATTTTTCTGTATCTTCTACATATTTTATTATGTTCCCGGGCTGCATATCCAGTATATCGCAGATCTTTTCGAGTGTTTTAATCCCTACCATTTCGCCTTTTCTCAATAATTGGATCGAACTTTCTCCTATGATCTGCTCTTTTCTTAGCCGTGTCGTATTATATCCGCATTCTTTCAGCGTTTCCAATACGTCAATTTTATATTTAAGCATCTGAACACCTCTCTTTCGTATTTATTATATACCTGATACATTTTTATTTCAATTAATTTTACACCAAAAAAATACACAATTATAGCTGATATTTTTGCACTTATTTTGGTGTATTTGTATATTGCGATTACACTGTTTTTAGTGTATTATAATATTAACAAAGGAACAGGAAAATTTGAAAATATGGAGGAATGAAGTATGAAAGAATTTAATGTACATTATAGTTATTTGAGCGGACATGGATTTTTTACAATGACTGTAAAGGCAGAAAGTCAAAGCGATGCTAAAAGAATTGCTACCGAAATTTTAGACACAAGAATTTTTAAACTTGATTGAAAATTTGTGCAGTTTTGGAAATTTTTTATATTTATAGCTCTTAGACATTGACTTCAACTCGTAAAATTT
>ENA-OPWD01000291-OPWD01000291.1-human-gut-metagenome-genome-assembly--contig:-NODE-291-length-43173-cov-3.939932_pt1 | contig 43173 bp, 47 predicted proteins | sample MGYA00241502_ERZ501996 | MGnify/ENA primary metagenome ERZ501996 (study PRJEB25962, sample SAMEA2042011) | human gut metagenome | biome: human gut; feature: human-associated habitat; material: faeces... | reverse complement strand
AATCATCCTCAATAAATGACAGCACATATTTAGGAGCATATGAATTTAACAAAGTTCCCACTATGTCTCCTATAGGCTTAATTAATGTAATTGCCAGCAATTTTAAATTGCTCTTTCTCTCAATATTTAGGGCATAAATAAAATTATTTAAAAAGCTATATTCCTTCTGTTTTTTCATATGTCTCCTCTTTACTAATGTTACATCTAATTTAATTTTGCGACTTTCATTTTCACATAAATAAAATCAGAAATAAAAGTATACTTTCCTTTTCCTTTAACTTCTTTAACAAAACCTATTTCTTTTAATTTTTTCATAACATTCTTAGCCGTTGAAGTTGAACATTTCAATACTCTCTATCTCAGGAGCACCAAATATCCGATTAGTTTCAATTTCTTCATATATTTTTAATATGTTTTTTCGTTGGTTCATTATAATTCTGACTCTCAATAGCAAACTTTATATTTTGAAAAGACAACTTTTTACTCTCAATAGTTAACTTTTCAGACAAATAGGCATCTTTTTCAACGTTGAAATTATAAATGACTGCGTGCAACACAAAAGCATTTGTATGATAAACTGAAAGCTATTGGTGGATATACATTCTGGTCATATTGGGTTCTCCATCTCCCTGTACCATGCACAAAAATTCCCAACCGTATCTTTCATAGAAACTGGTATGGTCTGTAATCAAATAGACAGGTGTTATGTTTTTTGATTTTAAATCTTCTACAACCATATTAAGCAGATGTCCTGAGATGCCCTGACATCTATATTCCTCTTCTGTGTAGACTGCACAAACATTCGGAGTGAGATCTTTTCGAGCATGGAAATCGTTCTCGATTACTCCCAGCCCACCTACAATTTTATTTTCATCCAAGCAAATATACCAACCATATTCTGTTTTCTTATTCAGATAAGCTTCCATACATTCAAGATAAGCTTCTGTTGGAACTCCCCATTTACTGTGAAACCATTCGGCTGCACAATTTTTTAGTTCTGGCTTTTCTCTTAAAGAAATATACGTGTAATTTTTCATTTTTTCACCATAATCCTTTTTCAAATTTCTTTATCTCTACAAATTTTTATCTATATATTTAAAATAAGGTTTCTTATTAACCTCTGTACTATGTTCCAAATACCATTTAACACTATCTCTCAATCCGTCTTCTAATGATATGGTTTCTGGGTATATTTTGTTTTGACATGATACATTCTTTTGCAAAGTCTATAGCCTCTTTTACACTAATTCTACAACTTACATTTTATTCAAATCAATCCAAAATCTTTGTTCCATAACACCATCAACTACAACTTCGTTTTCTAGTATTCCTCCATTGTTTTCAATACTTTTAGCCGAACCGATATTTCCTTTATCACAAACCATCAGAACTTTATTTATTCCTAGCTTTCTACACTCGTCCAAAGCCAACGATATCATTTTTGTTGCAATCCCTTTTCTTCTCTCTGATGGACGAACACCATCTCCTATGTGTCCACCATTTAATAACAACTCTTCGTTTAAATAATGTCTAATATTTACAGCACCTACAACAATGTTTCGTTCTTCATCTAAGCAAAAAAACGTAGAATCAGGAACTAAGCCCTCACTCGTGTCTTTTACTTCCAGATTGTTACAATAGTAATCAAAATCACTATAATCTAAACGACCAATTACACAAGGTATAATTTCTTCGCCAGTATTATTCCACTCATCCAACATATCTACGATTTGATTACGATATTTATTTGTTGCTTTTACTAACTTAAGTTTCACAATAATACCTCCGTCACTAATCCTTTGTTATTAGAATTTATATATCTCCTCTATAATGCACCAATTCCGCTTTGTATATCAAATTTATTTTCTCACATTATATCATCTTCATCTTCTAAATTCCATTTTTCATCTTGGTATTCCCCCTATTTTGATTATTAAATTAATTATTTCTTTACCAATCTTCTCATTATAGATTTTCCTATTTGTAATGTACCAAATCGTATGGATAGTATTTCATATCTTTTAATATAGTGTCATCAATACCTAATAATTTTACAATAGCACCAGCCTCAAAACTCCAATATCCGCAATATGTATAATCGCTTCTATTATGTGAATCATAGTTTTCTCTCCGTGCATTATACCAACCTTTCTTTAATATTTGCTTTAAATCCGATGGATTTCTTGAATTTTCAATGAAATCTTTAAACTTCTCATAATCTTTTTTGAACAACAATTTTATATTATTATCAAATTCTTCACCTATGTAAGTACATGCCAAAAATTCAAGTAACCAATCCTCCTTTTTGCTTTTTTGAAGGAGATTGTGAACTCTTATTATGTTCTTCTTTTCTGTTTCAAGGCATATTCCTATCGAAAGCATTCTCAATACCTGATTGTAATTATCCGCTTCAAATACATATATCCATTTATCAAAAATCTTCTCGTACATTTCTCTTATTTCACAAATGCTATCCCCACGCGAATATCTCGCAATTAACATATACTCTTCAATTAAGCTCATTGAATATTTTACAGGTTTTACTCTTTCTTCTTTAACTTTTCCGAGTTGAAAAGCTTCATCATATTGACGCATCATTCCAATAGATATATTAATATACTTATCAAAATATTGTTTAGGCATTATTTTATCTCTCATATTTTACTCCAATACTGTTTTAATAATTTAGTAGTTTACTTCTTCTCCCTGATATCATGCATTCCATATATATTTAAGTTAAACTTACTATATCAGTACTTCTTCTTGGTTTATATTGGCATATTTGTCTATTTCTTTCTGCCATCCTTCAATTGTTTTTTCAGTGATTTTGCTCCAATTTTCTGCCGCTATTACTGCTTTTTTCCGCTCCTCTATCGTTCGTACATGACCTATTTTTTCACTTTTGCACATTGAAAAAAACTCTATTATTGAATCAGCGATTTTCATATCTTTATAGCCTTTCTCATGGTCGCAGAAGAATATTTGCCCCTTATTATCTTCCTTAACTCCAATAGCATAATAATTGCCCCACGTATCTTCTCCTATTGGCATACAACTTTTACTTTCAAAATTTTTCATATGTTCCTCTATGCTATTTTTAGTGTTAATTCCATATAAACATCTAACTATTTCTTTTCTTTTTCCCTTTATTAAAATTGTCTTAGGAGTATCCCCTCCGTTATATTTAAGCAAAAAATTTTTATAGTTCTCTTCCAATAAAATTTTATTTCTGATTTCAAATTCTTCTATTTGCTCAATAGAGCCATTACCATATTTTGCTATTAACATTTATTTTCCCCTTACTCCTGCAATATCATCATTATTGCTATGGTTAATTAGTAAAAGAGTAGCTATTTTGGTCACTCTTTTACTCCTAGTATACCGTATAATCTATAATTGAACCTTTGTAGTTCACCTTATACACATATACATCATTGGTCACTTTATCATTTTTATACTTTACTTTAACTAGTTTAAATGGTCTTATTCTGTAAAAAAACTTATTTCCCGTCCAACCGATACAATCAATCTTTGATTATCATCTATATCTTTCAAATCATTTTTCAACTCACTCACATCGAACATGCCCTTTTTTTCTGCATCTTTACTCCAATTGATTAATGATTCTTTTGTCCAACACCTAAATGTGGGTTTATTTATTATGTGATTACATTCAAATCTTGTTATTTCTTTAATTCTAATAAAATGAAACATCCCACTTATTACGAGAATTATAAGGATTAAACCAATAATAAGTCCTTTTTTAATTTTTTCATATCCTTCTCCAATTACTCTATTATTCAGTATTCTAAAGTATTTTAACCTTTTCTCCTAATATAATGTATAGTCTATAATTGAACCTTTATAATTCACTTTATACACATATACATCATTGGTCACTTTATCATTTTTATACTTTACCTCAACCAATATAATTAGGTGAATTATTGTTTTTATATTATTTTGCAAGTTCCATCAATTTTTCCAGAGACAATCCATCTACGATTATAGATTTTCCCTTTTTGCATGCATCCGCTTTGATTTTTTTAATAGCAGAATAATAATCAACTTCTCCTATTATTTTATCTAACGTTGTACTTACTAATACCATCTTCCACTCATCAACTTTTTTTCCATCAACTTTATATTCTTCTTTAGGATTAAGTGGAAGAATAGTACAATTTCCCTCCGTTAATGCAATAGCACCAAATACTCTTTTGTCTGCGTTTGCATAAAAATGTGGTGTTGCCACAAATGCATTATCCATGTTTTTTTCTTCTTTATTTCTATTTAGTTTATTGAATAATCCCATCTCTTTCCTCCTTGTAATGTACCAAATCATATGGATAGTATTTCATATCTTTTAATATAGTGTCATCAATACCTAATAATTTTACAATAGCACCAGCCTCAAAACTCCAATATCCGCAATATGTATAATCGCTTCTATTATGTGAATCATAGTTTTCTCTCCGTGCATTATACCAACCTTTCTTTAATATTTGCTTTAAATCCGATGGATTTCTTGAATTTTCAATGAAATCTTTAAACTTCTCATAATCTTTTTTGAACAACAATTTTATATTATTATCAAATTCTTCACCTATGTAAGTACATGCCAAAAATTCAAGTAACCAATCCTCCTTTTTGCTTTTTTGAAGGAGATTGTGAACTCTTATTATGTTCTTCTTTTCTGTTTCAAGGCATATTCCTATCGAAAGCATTCTCAATACCTGATTGTAATTATCCGCTTCAAATACATATATCCATTTATCAAAAATCTTCTCGTACATTTCTCTTATTTCACAAATGCTATCCCCACGCGAATATCTCGCAATTAACATATACTCTTCAATTAAGCTCATTGAATATTTTACAGGTTTTACTCTTTCTTCTTTAACTTTTCCGAGTTGAAAAGCTTCATCATATTGACGCATCATTCCAATAGATATATTAATATACTTATCAAAATATTGTTTAGGCATTATTTTATCTCTCATATTTTACTCCAATACTGTTTTAATTACATTTCCTTCATTTGTAACTCTTATTAGCCACTTATCATATCCGTTAATATTAATATCAATCATTAAATCATTACCAACCGCTTTTCTAAGTCTATTACTACCTTTTATCCACAAATCACTCATCTGTGGTCCATCCGCAGTATTTCCAAGCCTTGCACTTCCATATTTCGCCTCAGCAATAATATACTGAGGAGTCCCTTCAGGATTATAATATACTCCGTCTATCCCTTGATGGATAGGATCATCTAATCCGGTAACTCTGTCTAAGCTAATTCGTTCATATCCTAACTCCTCAAAATACTTATCCATCTTCATTTCACCATAATTACCTTTTTGTTTATTAGTTTTTAATTCAATTTTTCCACTTTCAACATCATTAAGCAATTTGTCTCTATACTGCTTTCCACCTAAGCAATCAAATTTAACATTATCAATGGATTTTCCCCCTTGAAGACCATTAATGGCATCATCTCCGAACTCAGCTATCAATTTCAAAGCTTGCTTAGTATCTTTTTCTGACAGTCCACTAATAATATCAACTAATTCATCCCCATACTGTTCAATTAGCCTTTTTCCATCATTTCCAAAAGGTCTAAGCTTATCTACAATATCCTGACCATATTTTTCTGCGATTTTTTCCCAATAGTCACCTAATGGTCTTTTATTTGGATTTGTGTCCGGATCTGCGTCTGAATTTAAATCCGGATCTGTGTCAGGTTTCGCAGGTGGAGTTTTTATTGTTTTTCCGCCCCACTTCTTAGTGACAAATTTATAAAATCCTGATTCATCAAAATTTATTTTTGCACTAACAGAAGATATTAATCGTGGCATTGCAACTTCAAATATTAAAAACATCGCCCCGGCTTCTACGGCTTTTCGCAGTATATCGCTACCATTCTCAACACTTGGATCAATTATGTATTCATAAGCATCAATTCCAACATTTCCTGCCTCTGTTATTGAAAATATTGCACCTGCCATGCTCAATAGAATTATACAGGTATCTAAAATGCTGATTCCTTCACTTATTGTAAGTGCAACACCTATCATTGCCGCAATCGCACTCCATGCAAAGTATACAAATACTGCAATTGCAAATATCGCTGCCACTGCAACTATGATTGTGAAAAGCGTCATTGCCAAATCCTGTGATGATTCACCGCCACACAATCCACCACTAATCATGTAAGCTGCTTCCCCTGTTTCAGGATTTAGTGTTATATAGCCTGTCCCATTCCAATCATAATACTGTATGCTTTTTTCTGGAACTATTACCGTTTTTCCATTATTTATTTAAAGCTTTTTCGATTTCATTTTTCGCTGTTTTGTCAATTGACAACGTATTTAAAATAGCCTTATTTTCTTCTGAAAGAGTAACAATATTAATACCTCTCTCTTTAGATTCCTTAATGATGGAAACAGAAGAAACTCCTTTTGTATTTGTGGCTTCACCCACAACATATCCTTCAAGGTATGACCCCATCAACCCACTTGCCATCATAAAATTCTTTATGTTGGCATTGTTTCTAACAATTTTTTCTGTTTTTTGGTGTATATTTTCTTCCTGATTATATGCTAATCCAACAGTATCCGTATCAACATCTATATATAAAGTACCATCACTTATTGCAACGGGTACTCCCATAATGTTATTAACTTTTGGAACATAACCTACAATACATTCACCAATACTTCTAGCCCATTGAACGTCTGATGCCTTTGCTATGAGTTGATCATAGTAAACACGCCACTAAAAACTTTTCAATTTTTATACGCATTTATTTTATTACTTATACCCTTAGCATCATGTGAAATACCCTCCTGAAAAATTATAGAAAAATGAAGCTGGATTAAACTGTACTTCCTACAATCCATCCAGCTTCTTATATATGAATCTCAATTTTTTCCCCCTATTTATTAGAGTCAAATATATTTTACCAAAAAAAATGCTTCAAAACATTTTTTTGCGTAACTTGTATCATTTTTTGCGTAACTTGTCATTTTTTGCCCGGGGGAAGGCAATTTTTCGTACTTTTATATATTATGTGATGTCGAATTTTGTCGAAACAAAAAATGTTTTTGGCTATACATTTAACAATAATACAGTCGCTTCAACTTCTTTTTCTTTAAACTCAAGTTCAAATTCTCCCTGATATTTTTCTACTATACGTTTTATACTTTTTAAGCCAATACCATGAAACTCTTTATCTTTCTTTGTTGTTTTCATTTCACTATTTTTATTTCCATCATAAGAATTTTTAACTTTTATTATTATAAATTTCTTCTGTGGTTTAATTACAATACTTACATTTCCTTTTTCGACTTTTTCAGCAGCCTCAATTGCATTATCCAAAAGATTTCCAATTATATTTGTAAAATCAATTTCGTCAACAATACATTTATCAGGAATGTTTCCATCTGCATAAAAATTAATTCCCTTATGCTCTGCCGAGTTTTTCTTTGTTGCTAGAACAGCATCAATAACTTTATTTCCTGTCATCGCGTAATGCGTCTTTATTCCTAGTTGTTGTATTTCATTATTTAAATATTTTTTTATCTCCCCTGTACTTTCCTCTTCAACAAGCTGTGCCAATGTAATAATATTATTTTTATAATTATGAACACTTTCTCTCCACAAATCAAAAGCTCTCTCTGTATCTTCAAGTGATTTACTAAGCATTCTGTTCTGCATTTCAATTAATTCTACATTTTTCTGTTTCTCATAACTGTCAGCAAGCTTAAATATAAAATATAAAAGAAGTACTCCCAAAATCATAGCAGCCACAAAAAATATAGTACTTATTAAAGCAACATTCGGGTCCTGCTGCTTTATTCCCAAATATATAATTGAAAAATTTGATGCAAAAATAAAAAATGCAACACAGCCTATAATAGCTGTATATTTTCCTGAAATAAGTTTTCTTTTACTGACAATTTTATCAATAATCATTATTACCAGAACTAAAAGTACTTTGCTAATTACCATACATATATATCTTGTAGGACTTTTATCTTCAATAGAAGATTGATTTGTCAGGAATAAGGTTACATATACAACTACAAACTCTACTGCTGTTATGATTACACCATATAAAAATACCAATAATATGGCGAACTTCTGTTTTTGTCTGTATATAACCCATTGAATGATAATATACATTACCATAAAAGAAAATGATAAAATAAATGAAACCGTCTTTATGGTATTTAAACCTGTTATTATCGCTGCCCCTATCAAAGAATACAAAAATATTTTCTTTCTATATTCATCATTTTTTTCGCCTATAAATATTCCACAAAATATACAACACATTAATGTGTCAATAAAACTCCCCAAATACTCTACTACCCAATAAAAAGCTATCATACTTTCTCTCTCCAATACTTTAATAATGTCTTTTTAACATCACTCATCCTCGTTCTGCTAACCGCCAGTTTTTCGTTATTATCCAGTGTGATTTCAACTTTAGAAAACTCACTTACATATTTAATATTTACTGCACATCCACTATAGATTTGAATGAAGTTATTATCATCCAGTTCCTCTAAAAAATTTTTAAAACTTTTTCCAATATACATTACTCTTCCATCATACATGCATATTTTTAATTTTCTTTTATCCACTTCTATATGCATTATTTCAGAGTTTTTTATTTTTTTATTTCCTTCATCTGTTTTAATTATTGTATATTTATCATCTTTATCCTTTAAAAGTTCAAAAACATCTTCTAATACCTGAGGCAGTTCCTCATCTAACCGTGTCTTTCTAATATATCTAAATGGTTGATATTGTATGGCATCAAACACCATCTCATCATGTGCCGATACAAATATTAGAGTAATGTTTAATTTTCTTTTTCTAATTTCATTCGCAATCTGTAACCCTGATATATGAGGCATATCGATGTCTAACATTAGAACATCTATGCTTTCTTTTTCTTCACAGATTTCATTTAGCAAAATATTACCATCCGTATAAATAAATATCTCAGTATTGTATTTCATATTCTTTGATATTTTTATGATTTTTGTCTTCATATTATCAATAAATATTTTATTGTCATCGCATATTGCAATATTAATATTCATTATATTTACCTTCTCCGTTAATCTTTATCTTTATTTGTATTTTTCATTATATCATAATTCGTAGCTTTGCTGCTTCCGTGTCTATCATTATCGCAATTTGCCGTTCGCTGTAAAGCTACAAGTAGCTTTTCGCTCTCCCCGCTCATTATATCACATATTCTAATCGATTTTGTTTCAATTTTCTTTCTAAAGGTGTTGAAATTCTTTATCAAATGGTTTATTCTAAATTTAGATTCCATACGACTGGCGGATAAGTGAGAGCACTCACAGGGAGTATGGAGATGTATCGAAGCCGACCGCCTGGGCAACCATTTAGGTTTCCCAGGTGGTTTTTTTATACCCATTTGGCAGGATTTGCGTAGGCTATGTCTTATAAGGCACCTTGCTTACCTTTCTATATTTGGAAACCAAAGAAAAAATTTTTTATAAAGGAGAAACACTATGCAGATGTTATCACTTGAAAATGAATTAAAAGAAAATGCGTACCCTGGAAGAGGAATCGTAATCGGTAAAACTCCTAATGGCAAATACGCAGTAACAGCTTATTTCATCATGGGAAGAAGCGAAAACAGCAGAAACAGAGTTTTTGTCGAAGATGGCGAAGGAATCCGCACACAGGCATTTGACCCTTCTAAATTAGTTGACCCAAGTCTTATTATCTATGCTCCTGTTCGTGTTCTTGGCAACAAAACAATTGTTACAAATGGCGACCAGACAGATACTGTTTACGAATTAATGGATAAAGGTCAGACTTTTGAACAGTCATTAAGAACAAGAGAATTTGAACCTGACGGTCCTAACTATACTCCTAGAATTTCAGGAATTATGCAGGTTGAAGACGGTTCTTATAACTATGCAATGTCTATTTTAAAGAGCAACAACGGTAACCCTGATGCATGCAACAGATACACATTTACATATGAAAATCCGGTAAATGGTGAAGGTCATTTTATTCACACATATATGCATGATGGAAATCCGCTTCCAAGTTTTGAAGGTGAACCAAAGCTTGTTTCAATTAAAGATGATATGAACGAATTTACAGATATGCTTTGGAACAGTTTAAATGAAGATAACAAAGTTTCTTTATTTGTAAGATATATCGATATTGAAACAGGGAAATACGAAACTAAGATTATTAACAAGAATAAATAATTTAAAGATTGGAGATTTATAATGAAAGAATTAGAATTAAAATATGGTTGTAATCCAAATCAGAAGCCATCAAGAATATTTATGAATGAAGGTGAACTTCCTATCGAAGTTCTTAACGGAAAACCGGGATACATCAATTTCCTTGATGCTTTCAATGGTTGGCAGTTAGTTAGAGAATTAAAGAAAGCTACAGGACTTCCTGCTGCTACTTCTTTTAAGCATGTATCACCTGCCGGAGCTGCTGTTGGTCTTCCTTTAAGTGAAATCGAATCAAAGATTTACTGGGTTGATGATTTAGGAGAATTATCACCACTTGCCAGCGCTTATGCAAGAGCCAGAGGTGCTGACAGAATGTCTTCATATGGTGACTTCATTGCTCTTTCTGATGTTTGTGATGTTTCTACAGCAGCAATCATTAAGAGAGAATTCTCAGATGGAATTATCGCTCCGGGTTATGAACCTGAAGCTTTAGAAATGTTAAAAGGAAAGAAAAAAGGAAGTTACGCGATTATTCAGATTGACCCTGATTATGAACCTGCTCCAATTGAACATAAAGAAGTATTTGGTGTTACATTTGAACAGGGACGTAACGACTTAAATATTGATGAACATTTCTTTGACAATATTGTTACTGAAAACAAAGACCTTCCTGAAAAAGCTAAAATTGACATGGCAATTGCTATGATTACATTAAAATATACTCAGTCTAACTCAGTATGTTTCGTTAAAAACGGTCAGGCAATAGGTGTAGGTGCAGGACAGCAGTCAAGAATTCACTGTGTAAGATTAGCAGGACAGAAAGCTGACAACTGGTTACTTCGTCAGGCTCCACAGGTACTTAACCTTCCATTTATTGAAGGTATGAAACGTGCTAACAGAGATAATGCAATAGACCTTTACATTGGTGAAGATTATATGGACGTTCTTGCAGATGGCAAATGGGAAAGTATTTTCACAGAAAAACCTCCTGTATTTACAAAAGAAGAGAAACAGGCATGGTTAGCTCAGGCTTCAGATATTACACTTGGTTCTGATGCATTCTTCCCATTCGATGACAATATCGAAAGAGCTGCTAAGAGCGGTGTTAAATATGTTGCACAGCCTGGTGGTTCAATTCGTGATCAGGATGTTATCGATGCTTGTAACAGACATGACATGGTAATGAGCTTTACAGGAATCCGTTTATTCCATCACTAAAATATTATTTCTGTAATGAAATTTAATGACAGATTACTATTATTTAATTATAAAATTTTGTAATTTGAATAAATCATTTCAACTAAATAAATATATAAAAGCAAAGAAATCCGGCAGCACTTAACCGTCTGCCGGATTTCTTTGTTCAATAAAAAATATAAAGATAAGATGACCTGTCCACTTTTTATTTTTTATCATTAGTAGATAACGCTTTAATAACTTTGTCATAATCCACTGAAACCACCTCAAGAAGTTCATTTACCTTCTCCATTCTTCTTTTCTTTAGAGAATCGACTAATGGAATAATATGATTATACAACTGGTTTAAACTTAAGTTACCTGTAATCCCCTTCAATGCATTCGCTGCCTGAAAAGCCTGTTCTGCGTCTCCTTTGCTAATTGCTTCACACATTATGTCGTAGTTTACATCCTTTGGGAATGTAAACAAAAATCTTTCATACAAATCCTCCTTGTCATTAAATCTTCTTATTCCATCGTTAACATCAATTCCCGCTTGTGTTAACAACTCTTTATTCATTTTTCCTCCTTTAGAATAAGATGTTCAATATACTTTGCTTTTTACGAATAAAGCTAGACTGTTGTACAAAAAAAGTCTTGGGCACAGCACACCAAGACTAATAAAGTGCAACTGGCTGCCATTTTAAAGGCCCTATAGCTTTGCGTCACAGGTTTTCACCTGCTTTGCTAAATATATTTACTATATTTATAGTATATCGCTTTTTTTGATATATACAATGCGATTTACAATTTGTTTACAGTTTTCGTGAATTTGTCTATACAAATTCACGTTTACTATAAAAATTTCTTTAAATATGAAATACCTTTTTCAATCTTTCATCTTCATATAATACCTTCTTTGCCAAATCTCTATATTCTTTTTCATGTAAATAAGTATGTCTGTGAGGCTTTATTGAAGGTGCCATATCTATTGCCTTTTCATAGTCTTTGATATCCAAGTCTAATTTCTCAACAAAATTCCAAAATCCCGTATCGGTAAATATTGTATTTACTCTCTTATATCTGTGATTCTGAACAACGCTCATTAGATAAGTTGCAATGCCAACCTGAACTCCGTGTAATTGTGGTACAGGAAGCATTTTATCAAGAGCATGTGAAATCAAATGTTCACTTCCACTTGTAGGCGCACTTCCTCCTGCAATTTCATTTGCAATTCCACTCATCGCAAGCGAGTCTAACAACTCTTTTAAGAACAAATCATCTTTAATACTTTCAAACGGTGTTCTTACAAAACTATTTACAGCCTTTTTTGCAATCATCATTGCAAAATCATTTAATTCAGTATAACCTTTTTGGTCTTCATACACCCAGTCATAAAGTGCAGTAATTTTTGATACCATATCTCCAATTCCTGAATAAATAAATTTTTCAGGAGCACTTTTTATTATCTGTGTGTCGGCAACAATTCCATATGCCATTCTTGCCGGAACCGATGTACGTCTTCCATTAACAAGAAGTGATGCACTGGCACTTGAAAAGCCATCACTGGATGCTGAAGTAGGCACGCTTATAAATGGTAATTTTCTAAGATATGCGGCATATTTTGCACCGTCAATAACTTTACCACCACCAATACCTACTACAACCTGTGCTTTAGAATCAATGTCAAATGCAATCCCTATCAATTCTTCTATTTTAATTGAATCCATTTCTCTGTAGCCAAGCACATTGACTCCTGCATCTTTAAGTGACTTCATTACTGTTTCACCAAACATGTCTATTAAATCATTTCCAAAATATATTACGGCATTAGACATTCCACTCGATTTAATATAAGTACCAAGATTTTCTAATGTTCCTTTTCCGACTTTCAAAATTGTAGGTATTGCTATATGACTACCACCCATTATTGTGACTCCTTTGATTAACTTAATATTATTTATGCCGGGAACATTAATCTAAAACCTATCCAATATATAATGATTTCAAATATTTCCCGGCATAATAAATTTTATATTTTCTATAAATTATTCTTTGACCAATCCATCAGGCTCTTTGAAAAATTAATTGTTGCTGTTGATGTCCAATGGCATCCGTCACCGCCATCACATGATGATTTCAAATATCCTTTTCCATCATCAAACAAACCTGTGTAATCATAATAATATACATTATCTGTTGCTGCTGCCAAATCTGAGTACGCTTTATTAAATTTCAAACGCTGTGATTTCTTTGGCACATTTGCAGTACTTCTTTTGCCCGTTGGTGCTATTGGAAGAAGGACTATCTGTACATTTTTATTTTTCTTTTTAAGTTTATTTATCATCGTTTTAAAATTGTTGATTGTAGGAGTTGTATTGTCAGTACCTGATTCATTCATTCCTATTAAAAAATATACTCTGTCAGGATTATATGATGCAACTTTTTCTATACCTGTAGCACTTTTTCCATTAACTTTAAATTTCTTTGAATTTATAAATCCTGAACTACTTACACCTACACTACTTATAAAATGTGTTCCCTTTGGATACTGATTCTTTGCCCAAAGTTCAATTCCTTCAACATAGCATTCTCCTGCAACTACAATACTTAAATCTTTAGTTGCAGCCTTTACATATTTAGCCTTTGAAAGACTGCTTTCTCCCATGCTTCCGGCAACTGTTCTTACAGCCTGCACTTTATAGTAGTATTTTTGACCGCCTACTGTATTTGTATCCACGTAATTTCTGGCAGTTGTTGATGTAAGAAGGCTATAAGTTCCACCCTTTGTTGTAGCTCTGTATACTTTGTAACTATTCGCTTTTTTTACACGATTCCATTTAATCTTAACCTGTTTTTCAGTTTTATTCTTTACCGTAATTGTTGGTGCATTTAAAACAATTGTCTGGTTCTTTTTTTGATTTTTAACAGTTTCAGCCTTAACATTTTTTACACATGAATATTTTTGAATTTCATTGTCAAATGAACTCATTTCACACATTCCTGCCAAAATAAGTGCTATTGTGCATGCCCATGTAAAAGTAATAAATTTTTTCATAATTATAATCCACCTTTCTGATAAAATAGCAATGTCTAAAAATCCATACTAAGTCTTGTTTCAACATTAGGTCTTACATATGTGTTTGCAACATGCTGATGTTTTGGATGTGTCTGATATGCCTTCAATGCATCCTCATTTTCAAATTCACTATCCATCATTATATCAGCAGATGAAGATGGCAAATATTCTATTCGGATGTTCATTTTTAACAATCCGTCAATCTGTCCTTCTAATGCTTCTAAATTTTCCTTTATATCTTTCTTCGCCTGTACCTTTTCTTCTTCTGTTAATGTTTCCTTTAACTTCCATAAAATAATATGCTTTACCATTTCATGCCTCCTAAAATTTATTCTTTCCACACCATTGTAACCGACCTAAATAGTTTTTTCAATTGTTGTAGACATTCATATTTTCATTATGGTACTATAACTTTTGAAAACGATAAATTTATTATTAAGAATTAATTAAAATTTAAGGTCAATATCATTACATTTTTAATCTGACAAAATTTAGCAAAATTGCATTTGTCGTCGCTGGTTCAAATCGACATATATGTAGTTTGAATGAAACCATCGTTTGAAATTCAAACTACATGTTGAAGATTTAGAACTGTTGCGAGTGACAAGTTGCACAAGCGTAATTCTGTTAATTTTGTCAGATTGAAATATAAATGAAATTATACTTATTTACGGAAAGGATATTTTAATATGGCAGCAGAAAAAAAATTTACCGGAACTGATACTTATGTAGCATCTGACGATTTATTAGCAGCAGTTGAGGTTGCAACAAAGCTTCAAAAGCCTTTGTTAGTTAAGGGAGAACCGGGAACAGGTAAAACTATGCTTGCTGAGGCAGTTGCTAAAGCTCTCGACAAAGAATTATTAATTTGGAACATAAAATCTACAACTAAAGCTCAGGACGGTTTATATATTTACGATACAATTCAAAGATTATATGACAGCCAGTTTGGTGTAGATGGTGTGGATGATATCAGCAGATATATCAAACTTGGAAAACTTGGAGAAGCCTTCAAAAAAGAGGAGCAGGTTATTTTATTAATTGATGAAATAGATAAGGCTGATTTGGAATTTCCTAACGATCTTCTTTGGGAACTTGATAAAATGGAATTTTATATTAATGAAACTAAAGAAACTGTTAAGGCAAAAATCCGTCCTATAGTTATCATTACTTCAAATGCTGAAAAGGAACTTCCTGACGCATTTTTACGTCGTTGTATTTTCCACTATATTTCATTTCCAAATGCAGATTTAATGAGACAGATTGTTAATGCTCATTTTGAAAATTTAGAAGAACATTTGCTTGAGCAGGCAATGAAAACATTTTACTGGATTAGAAGTATTAGAGATGTTAGAAAGAAACCTAGCACATCTGAATTTATAGATTGGATTAGAGCTCTTATGATTGGTGGCGTTGACCCTGATTCTATTGAGAAAACACTTCCATATCTTGGTGTTTTAATTAAGAAGGATGAAGATTTAGAAACAATAAAACAGATGAGCTTATAGGAGGGAATTTATGTTTACTGACTTTTTCTATGTATTGAAAAATCACGGATTAAACATTTCTACCACCGAATGGCTTATGCTTATGGACGCACTTGATAAAGATTTGGCCCATTCAAATTTTACTGATTTTTATTATCTTTGCCGTACAATTTTAGTTAAAAGCGAAGGTGATTATGACAAATTTGATATTGCCTTTCAGGAATATTTTAACGATATAAAAGATAATTCTTTTGATATGAGTAAAATTGATGCATGGCTGCACAATGATGTTGAAACGGGCAAGAAAACTGACCCAAGCAAATATATAGACAAGCGTACCGAGCGTGAAGCCAAGGAAGTTCATCGTAAATTTGAGGAACGACTTGGTGAACAGAAAACTGAGCATCACGGTGGAACTTACTGGATTGGTATGGGCGGTGGCTCTGAATTTGGTAAAAGAGGTCACGTAGCCGGTGGTATTCAGTTAGGAAATGAAGCCGGAATGAAAACTGCTTTTACTGTTATGGGCGAAAGACGTTATAAAGATTTCAGACGTGATACAAAACTTACAATGCGACAGTTTCAGGTTGCTTTCCGTGAACTTCGTCAATATTCAAGAAAACTTGATTTGCCAAAAACTGAACTTGATATCGACGGAACAATTAATTCAACCTGTAATCAGGGTGGTTATTTAAAATTAGAATTTCAACAACCAAGAAAAAATACTGTAAAGCTTATGCTTTTATTTGACAGTGGTGGTTCGATGTATCCTTATAGTTCTTTGTGTAACGAGCTTTTTCAGGCTGTGCATAAAGCTAATCATTTTAAGGATGTAAAAACTTTTTACTTCCACAATTGTATTTATGCTAAATTATATAAAACACCTGAATGCGCAAGTGGTGATTGGATAGATACTACATGGGCATTTAGAAATTATGATAAGGATTATAAAGTAATTATTGTTGGCGATGCAGGTATGGCACCTGAAGAATTCAAAGATAAAAACGGTAATTACAGTGGTCCAAACGGTGGACTTTCAGGTAAGGAATGGATTGAACTTTTTAAGAAGAAATATCCACACAGCATTTGGTTAAATCCTTCATATCACTATGGAGATTTGAACAATATGTACTGGATGGAATCTGAAAGAGTAATTCGCGAAAACATCGATATGTTTCCTTTAACTGTTGATGGACTTAAGCGTGGCATTAAAACACTTATGTATGATAAGAAGAAATAAAGGCTCGTGGATGCGTCTAATGATTCGTGATTGTGTAAGTCGGACTTGATTTTGGCTCGTGGATGCGCCTGACGACTTGTGATTGTGTAAGTCGGACTTGATTTACGGATAATATTAAATCAATCAATTTTCATCCGTAATATATTTTAGTAATTTAATTATTTTGAATTCTACAATTAAATTATGTAAACCAAATTACGGATAATTTTTCAATTTGAAATATTATCCGTAATTTTATTTTTACTTTAATTTATACTGAACCCATAGGCGTGGACACTATACTGAACCCATGGGCGTGGACTATACTGGTCCTAGGATATGAACACAACCCAAAACGACTTTGTATGGAAAATGAAAAGCATCTTGGATCCTGGTGTATAGACATCACCCTGGCTATTATTTATCCTAATCCAATATCTCTCCGTTAGATTCTATGACTTTCTTGTACCAGTAAAAAGATTTTTTCTTTATTTTTCATCAAATAATCATAAACCAATAATTCCATATCGTTTAATGATTTAATAATTTCATAACTAAACATCAGCGACCTCATAAACAAAATAATTCATGTGGTATTATACCACAAATTATTATATTTCGCTTGCTGTTAATTCTGCATTTTTATCTGCTGTTCCTGTATCAAAGGATATCTCACAAGGCTTTCTCCTTTAAGATTTTCCTTATGCATATCAACTGCAGTAATCTGATTATTTTCATAAGTAGTGTAATAGTAAATTCCCTTTGTCGCATTGCAGCATGAAGTATAAATAGTTATTTCGTATTTACCCTCATCTACTTCACAACATCCTCTTTGTTGTTCAACTGAACCTAAAATATGAAAGAACTGACTAACACTCTCATTTTCCGTTTCCCCTGATTTGGAATTCATTTTTGTAAACGCTACTCTTACAAATCTTGACCCTGAAGACAAATCTCCCGGCATTCCAATTGCACCCATTCCTCTGCTATATGAATTAAGTTGCAAATTATCTGAGAAACTGTTAGTCGGTTGTTTTGATGATAAATGCATGTAATTGTTAAGTTGAAACATCTGCTGTTCAAATGGTGGATTATTAGTCAATACCCCTACCGGATTGTCATATACATGTAATCCCGATTCAGTTGATTCAACTGTTATTGCTTCATTTGCATCTGCTATAATCCAGTGAAGACTTGCCGCCGGCAATTGCTCGCTAAACTGAGTTCCTACTAAATTCATTTCACTTAATACTTTTCGTGCCTCTTTTACTGATTCACATTGTCTAAGTATCCATGGTATAAATTCGTATTGTGCTACATTTTTAGTGTCAGATTTTACTTCACTGTACACAGCATTTCCTACGAAATTGAGTCCTGCCATTCCTAATCCTTTTTCATTTATCGCATCATAATATAAAGGATAATCATTTACAACAAATGCCATTCCAATAATTGCATAATTATTTTTTGCCTCAATTCCATGTCTGAATTTCAATTTATAGTTTCTTGGTGTAATCGTAACTTCCTCATTATAAGAAAATTCGTAATCAAGTGTTCTGCCAAAATAAAAATCTTTTGTCTTATATGTTGCTGCTGTACACATATAATTTCCTCCATTTTCTACTTATAATATTTAATTTGTAAAATAGGTAAGTTTAATTTTAGGATGTTCCACTGCTTGGAGCCAGTAATGGTTCAAAAATTATTACACTTCAATATAATATGGACATATGTCTTCATATTTCCCATTTTTCAATCTGAATCCATTAGGTATTATACCCAATTGTTTAAATCCAACACGTTCGTATAAATGTCTTGCATGTACATTTGTTGCCACTACAGCATTAAACTGAAGCACTTTATAGCCATTATCGTAAGCTTTTAAAATGCAGTCTTTTACTAGTTTTTCTCCAATATGCAATCCTCTGCTTTTTGATGATACTGTGTAACTTGCGTTACAGATATGTCCGCATCTTCCTACATTATTTGGATGCAGAATGTATAAGCCTAAAATTTTTTTTCATCATTCAATTCTTCCATTCATAAAAAACCCCTACATATCTGCCAATATGTAGGGTGATTCTGCCATCATTAATTATTATTTTTATGCTCATCCCAATTTGTAAAACCTATATCGATTTTATCATACTTTATTGCTCAGTTCCAGTATTTTTCTCCCTATTGCAACACCTGAACCGAAAACGCTGTTGTCTGTGGTGGAATGCTTGCCGTCTGGAAATTTGCATGATTTATTCTAACTAATTGTCCCGGTCTTAAGTTTCGTAATCTGATTCTGTTTCCTTCTCTGTCTGTTATAACTGTATTATTATTTACGATAAATCTCGTTTGTGAATTAATATCATTTCTATTTCCCGTATAAAAAGAGCTGTTCTCCAAATCTATAGATGCAATTCTGTCTATTGTTACTGAGCTAACCGATTGCTGACTTCTTCCCTGTACAATAATTAAAAATGCATTTGCCTGTGGTGGAATACTTCTTGTCATAGCACCTGAAAAAATTGCATTAATCCACATACCTTCCTGTATGCAACAAGTACATAAATTTTGTCCTCTAAAGTTAATAATTTTTGTATTTCTATTTATATTTAATCTGACCTGCTGCCTATTGTTTCTTCCCATTGATGTATCATTATATGAAACTACAATGTAGCCTCCCGCAGTATTAAAACATACCGATTCTTCAACAAACCCATTATCTATTCTCATTATATTTCCTAATTGAAACATAAGTCCATTTACATTACTATCCACCATAAACCTCATATTATATTTCTGATAATATTTATTATATGTTTAATTAAGATAAAAGTGTTGAAATGAGATTTACTGCACATAACAAAAAATGTAGATATTGGTTACCATTCATACTAAGACCTGAATTACACCATATTGGGCAATGAATACAAAAAAGAGACGCTGAACTAATCTTTTTAGCTCAACGTCCCTTTTTTATTAAGTAAAATTATTTAATTGTAACTTTCTTCTTTGCTGAGTATGGACTGTAAATCTTCTTGCCATTGTTTTCAAAGTAACTTCTTACTCTTACATAATATGTTTTCTTTGCTTTTAATTTCTTAATTTTGATTGATGTCTTCTTTGTTGTCTTAACCTTTGCAGCTTTCATGTTCTTCTTTAATGAATACTGAACTTCATATTTTTTTGCTCCGCTTGATTTCTTAAACTTTACAACCATAGCTTTCTTCTTAGGTGTTACTTTTGTAACTTTAACCTGTGAAGGTGACATAATATCAGCTACAACAGAGAAATCTTTTACTTCGATTGTACCACTCATGTTGTTTTCATCTTCATATTCTCTTAATAATGCACCGAATGCAAATTTAACACCTACTGTAGGATTTTTAACTCCACTCTGGTATTCTGACTTAAGTGATGGAATCATAAATGATGCTGTTACTGTAACCCATCCGTCATCTGCTGTATTCTTGCTATCAAGTGCGATAAATGATGAGAAATCTTTGTTGATGTTAGCATCGCCTGTTGTAAGAACACTTGCGCCACCAATTGTTGCTGTTAAATTTGTTAAATCTAATGCAGCACCATCTTTATCATTATTATCAAATACTTTGAAGTGAACATGTTTAACATAGTTATATTTTCCTGTTCCTTCATTATAAGCTGTACCATCAGCTCTTTCTACTGTCTTTGTAAGTTCATTTGATAATGTACTCTTAATCTTGAATGAAAGATTGTAATATCTTCCTCTTTCAACGTTCATAATCTGAGTTGCTGTAACTCCCCATGGATTAGACTGTGTAACTTTTCCTGTGAATGGATTCCAGTTAGCACTCCATCCTGTACTTACAACATTCATTGTAAATGATGAAGCTGTCTTAGCTGTTAAAGATGCATTTTCACCATAACTCTTGTAAGCATTAGCTGTGTTCATGTAACTCTGACCATCTTTAATTAACTTGTCTTCCCATTCACCATTGTCTTCTCTTGTATGAAGAGAATATGATGTCCATTCATTCTGTGATACGTTAGTTCCCTGTGCAACTGCTGCTGATGTAACTCCTGCTGCACCAATAATCATTGTTGCTGACATAGCTACTGCAGTAATCTGTTTAAATAACTTTCTCATTTTTCTTCTCCTTTTCAATTTGTTACTCTAATCATATATCGAAAACGTTTTTATTTCAATAAAAGAATGCAATTTTGTTGTTAAAATTTTCTTAATTTTATCTGAAAAATGTTATTTGATTGTTAAATTTGAATAAATAACCTATTTACACAATTCTTCTTAATTCGACCTTTCGATTTAACACTCCTTTTTTCCAAATCATCAAATATACTTTAAATTCTATTGAGTCTTTTACCCCAACAAAAGGTTCTTCAGTAATGACGGATGCCTCAATTCCATCTTTACTTAACTCTTCCTTTAACTGTTCTGCTTTCTTTATATATTTTTCTAATTTTTCATTTTCTTTTCCAAAATTTCTCACAGGATAATTTTCCGACGCTTTCACAAATATATTTATCAAATAATCAACCAATTCTTTGTGAGAATTTCTATGTAACATAGAAGCTATAATTTTTGCGACACATTTTTCAGGATGATTTTTATAAAATTTCAGCATCCTTTGCATTTTTCTGTCTCTAGTCAATTCTGCCATATCATACATTACCTGAATTGCTTCATTTGACGGAGTCCATGGATCGTCTTTTGGAACAATATATTTTTGTGGCACTGACGGATAGCAGCAATAATTTAAAGGTGGAAAATCCGACAAATGTGCTAATTTTAATTCTTGATTATTGCAATACTCTTCTCCTAAATATTCCCTTTTGTCCCGCACTATTGCAATCTTATATTCAATATTTCTTAAATATTCGTATCCTTTCACCCAAAAATGTCCGATTTTTCCGTAGTTGTATAAATGATTTTCCATGTACATTTTTTGAAAAAATATTGAAAATACTGATTCATTCTGATGTACTACCATAACATATTCTTTTTCATTTCCGGTTAGTGAAGCTGTAACACTACCTTCAAATTTACTATCATATGTGCCTGTTAGTCTTGCATTGTCAAATACAATAAAGCTTTCCACTGCATCATTCATTATGTATATCAGTCTGATTTTTCCATTCTCAGGTTTATCTGATACAAGTTCAAACTGCCCCGATTCTAGCAGTCTTTCTAAATTATATAAAGCCTCAAGTTCTTCCTGTTCATATTCTGTATTTTCATTTGTAACATCTATGCTTTGATTTTCCATTGTTTTTCTCCAAATTTATTATTAATCTCTTTTTATGATTATCATTCTTACGAATTTTTATAAAATAAAACTAGTTTAATTTATCTTTATAATAACTTTTTATATACGATACCTGTGCGTAGCACGGACCAATCCATAGGCATCAAAGTTGGTAGCTTTTGCCCGGACATCTTATATACTTATTTATTATACAGTATTGTCTGTACAATTTTTATATCTTTTATGTAATATCTTAATATAAAATTAATGGTTTATTATTTATCATAAATGCATAAAGCAACTTAAATATATGTTTTATATTTTCACACCATGTTATAAAATATATATACAATTTATTTTTTCTAATTATACAAATGAAAGGACTTAAGTGATTTTTATGAGAAGAAAAGACCGTGAAATAACAGATTTTAATGAAATAATCGAAATAATCTGCAAGTGTGACTGTTGCAGACTTGCCTTTAATGATAAGGATTTTCCTTATATTGTACCTCTTAATTTTGGATTACATGTTGATGGCGATAAAGTCGAACTATATTTCCATTGTGCTAAGGAAGGAACTAAATTGGATTTAATCAGACAAGATAACAGAGCCACATTTGAAATGGATTGTGGTCACAGATTTATAATGTATGAAGAAAGAATGTCTTGTACTATGGGATATGAAAGTGTCATTGGCCACGGAACCATTGAATTTGTACCGGATGAAGATAAATTTGATGCATTAAAAATTCTTATGGCTCAGTATCACGAAGAAGACTTCAAATTTAATACAGATATGATGAAAGTCACTACTGTATTTAAACTTGTCGTTTCTGATATGACAGGTAAACGAAGAAATAACGTTCACTAAAATATAAAATATTATGATGGGCAGGATTATGGAAGTGCACAGCACGGAACAATCCACAGGCATCAAAGTTGGTAGCTTTTGCCCCGACATCATATCAAATAACAACGATTAACTAAAAAAGAAATCCATATGTTAACAGGTATCACTCTAAAATTGCACTCCTTGTTAGTAATTAAAATCTGATACCATGCTACATTGGATTTCTTTTTTATGTTTTAAATATTTTTATTTCTTTTCTTTTTTCTATATTCTCTTGGACTTTCTCCCATCATTTTTTTAAAAATTTCTGCAAAATAGCTTGAACCGTTAAATCCACATTCATAAGCAATTTCCGTCATTTTCATATCTGTTCCTAAAATCAAATCGATACTTTTATTTATTCTGTATTCCGTGAGATAATCATTAGGACTTTTGTTCATTATTCCTTTAAATATCTTGCAACACTGGCTTCTACTTACATTTCCCGCTGCTGCAATTTCTTCCAGACTAATTGTATTTTTATAATTCGACTGAATAAAGCCAATCATTCTATGTAAGGTATCTGTCCACGGTGACACTCCAATTCTCTCTACACCTTTACAATTTAATCTCTTTATTATTGCTGACATTAATTTGTAAGCTCCTGCAACCATATCAAATTCATAAGCATCCACCTTTTTTTCCAATCGTGACATCATTGTATTAAATGTATTTGTCAATTCATCATGACCTCTGTCTCCTTTTCTAAATACAAAACTAGAAAACTTAGAGTCGTAAAAAAATGGATTTACGTATTTTTCTGCCAATTGCTTCGGATACACTAAAACGTTTGTAGGAACTAATATTCCATCAAATACACATTCCTCATAATTAATATGTCTATGTCCATGAATTTGCTGGCTGTTAACAAATATAATATCTCCTTCGTTCAATTCTATTACATTATCATTTACTAAATAATTTATTCTTCCTGAAACAACTCTTATAAATTCTATATCATCATGCCAATGCATTATCCCACACATATTAGGATAACTTGACTGTTTTTCTCTCATAGCATATATCGGAATACTTTCAATGGTATATGGTACAATTTCAGAATTGTCCGTTCTAAGTTTAATGTTTTTTATTCTTTCCATAAATTCCTACCTCTAAACAATTTATTTGAGATTAAATAGTTTATAGATACTAATTCTATAGTCTATTTTTATATTCTAAAATTTCAAATAGTGTATATAACATATATATGTACGATTGTTATAATTTTTGTGTACTATTGTTATATTTATTTTATCCGATTGTTGTATTATTTTTATATAATTATAGCATATTTTCTATTTTTGTATACTATTGTTATAATATTTAAATTTGATATTTATATTATTTTTGCATATTTTTATGTATTATACTTATAGAAACTAAATCTTTCATAAATATATAAAAAGGAGGCACCTAGATATGATTAAAGAAATTGAATATGAATGGGACGAAGAACTTATGGACCTTGTGCCTGTTAAGAAATAACTTAACTTCCGGCAGACAGCTGTACTAAAATAGTGCATCGCAAAAAAATTTCATAATATCACTTAAAAAGAAGCATTTCCAAATTATGTAAATGCTTCTTTTAACTGTTACATACCCTGTTCCTCTTTTATTAATTGTTATTGCATAGGTTTTCAGTTTTTTCATTTTCTTTTTGAACAAAAAATATCCAAAAATAATATATGAATATTCCTATATTTATTACCGCTAAAACCGTAAGCATATGTTCCTGCTTGAATAAATATGATGAATAAGTAAAAAATGTAATTAATTGTAATATAATACATGGAATAATCGTACGCTTATAAAGCAATGCAAGCATAATTGCAAATATCTCATATAAATATCCATATCTCTCATGCATGTGCGGCATAGTAAGTACTGCTATGTATACAAAAATAAATGCCAACTGTAAAATTTGTTCTTTATTAATGTTTGACATTTTTTTCATTAAATAATAAAAAATCATTCCTATTATGCATATTGATATCATTGTAGCAGCAGTTGAATATTTTATATTTAAATCTGCCATCTCTGTAGAGAATATGGCCCATAATCCCGGATAATTAGATGTGAGACTTGAATTATAAGCCTGTGTCTGATTTTTAAAAATTAAAAACACATCCCAAATTTTTCTACCATAAATAATTCCAACACCACTTAAAACAATCATCATAAATGGTACATAAAAAATTTTTATAATAGAAAATTGTTTCTTTATCAGATAAATTATAAAAATAAATGGGAGCAAAAATATAGCCTGCAATTTTAATGAAAGAGCAACCCCATATGCGATAAACATAAAAGAATACTTTTCTTTTATACAAAAATATATTGTCCACACACAAAAGGTTGCATATATCGAATCGCATTGTGCCCATGCCGATGAATTAAATATAACTATAGGTGAACATACAACAAGTACGAAAGTCCAAATCATATACAAACGATTTTCAGTTAATTCTCTAATGACCATAACACATGCTAATGCCAATAAATAATCAAAAATGCACGATATCACCTTATATGTCACTAATGGTTTAAGCGGTAAATATGTAAATAAGGCAATTAGTGTCTGGTACAAAATACAATAATCACCTGTCTGTTTAGAAAGTGCATCTAAGCCTCCGCTATTTTTAATTTCTTCATACCATGGTAGTAAGAAATAATTGGCATCACCTGATACGATTGGAAGCAATCTGTTTCTTATATAAATAGATAATATTGTTATTGCTAACACAAATAAATAATCCGAATATTTAATTAAAATATCTACAATTTTTCGTTCGTTTTTTAACATAATTTTTTCCTCTTTTTTATTCAAAATAGCCGGATAACACATTTCATTGTTTACATATTTTAGCCCAATATCTGTTATTCCTTCTTCATTTTCTATAATTATCGGATGATAATTTTTAGAATAAAAAGCATAATTTAGCAATGAAAAATGTGCATCTAACATTGCCGGAATCATAAGAATACATTTTTCATCAATTTTGTTTCGTCTATCCTATAAATAAAATCATCCCCTAAAATAATATTAATTAATAATATATCATCTTTAGAGGATAATTCAATATTTAACAAAATTTTTTCTGCTTCTTTACTTACTTTGAGCTACTTTTATTCACACTTATCCTTCCAATACCCACCCGTTATTCATCACACGTAATCTTTTCTGCAAAATCTCTTATAAGCAACACTAAATAAAATACTTACAATACAGGTTTGCACCAAAATACTAATCCAATCATAAGCTTTAAACGAAGTAAATAAATGATTTTCCATAAACCATGAACCACAATCATTCCAGCTTGAAGCCAGATTAAATGATATTAACAAATCAAACCATGTGTTTGTAGAAAATTGTAATACATTTAATAATCCCAACATTGTAATGACAACAATAATTATACTTATGTAACTATTGTTAGTTACTAATTGAATGGCACTACTTAAAACACTGATAAGTAATATCAGCACTGCTGCGTAGCATATTGTGAATAAAAGATATTTTGCATAACTCATTTTCGCATAAGTAATGAATGGATATTTAAGAATTCCTCTCGATTCCATAGCCATTGCCGATGATAATGAGGTATTCCAAAGTCCTTTATAAGAAATATTTGCGAAATAATATCCTAGAGTTCCTATCATCAAAATACCATTAATAACACTCCCGGCAATCATTGCACTTATCATTTTACTTTTCTGAATTGTTCGTCCCTTTTTGGTCGCATATACTATTCCTGTCGTATTGTTTATCCTTTCATAATCCATTAAAAATAATGTGCATATGCTTATTACAACAGCCATTTCCAGCAATAGTTTTTTAAATATGTTGTAATAAAGCAATTTATGTAATCTATATACCTGACCCGGATATGTTAATTGTGTACTTTCTCCATCATTTTTTATTTCTTCTACTCTTTTTTCTAATTTTTTATAACAGTTGTCTATAAACAGTTTATACTTTCCACTTGGATTGTAATCATACAAATCCATTTTAGTATTTTTTACAATCTGCATATTAAAATCATCATATATTGAAACAACAGAATTCAGATATTCTTTATCAATTTTGTCGTTTAGAATATACTGATGCGTAAGTTTTATGTCTTTCTTATAATCATGAACCTGCATTTCAATATTCAAAATATTAATGACAAGAAAAAATAACATTAATATCCACACAATAGGATTTTTTATTATTTTTCTTATTTCATATTTTATCAGCAAATTACCACTTCCTTTTTCATATATTAACAAATTTTTATACTTTAATTTTACTTATTAATAAATAGTTATCTTTTAATCTGCTTATTAACAAATAACTACATCTTTTTTCTTTTCATATTTTGCTAACGCTACTGCAATAATCAAACCAATAATTGTAAAACTTATGCAAATCAATATAGGGCGGTAAACATCGTAAGTTATTTTCATTTTGTTTTCTATTATCAAATATCCATACATTATTTTATTAAAAATAATAGCTATGATAACCGTAAAAGGAATTGCACTTGCAAAACCAACCACATAATTTAGTGATATTTTTGATATTAAAAAATACAGCATTATAAGTGACATAATTGCAAATATGTATAGTAATAAATTTAAGCAAATATATGTACCAAAATTCAAATCATACCATGAATTAACTCTTGCAGTGCAATATATAGGACAATCCAAATATTTTCCAACTCCTCTAATTATCAAATATACATAAAATATAATTATATGTGCTATTCCAACTAAAACGGTAGTAATAACGGTAGCTGTTATTCTGGTGTTAACCAAATTTCTTCCATGTTTTGTAGTATAAAATAATGTATTCACATTTCTTATTCTTTCCCGTATCTGATAAGGTATTATCAATAAAGCAGAACATATTAACATTAGCAAACCAATCAAAGGTAAATCACTTTTTACACATTCAGCTGCATCTTCTGATAAAAGCGACGTGTAATCTCTTGTATATAGTTTTTCCATTCTCTCAAGAAATTTAGGATTCAGCTTATTTACTTCCCCTGTATGTCGTCTTACATTTTCTGTTATATTACTCTCTGCATTTTCCCTACTAAGCCCTGCAAACTGTAACCCTGTTTCCCATTCCTGCCAGTAATCCACCTCCTGAATCAGAAATGTTTCTTCAGCATAGCTTCCAAATGAAATGTCATTTAATTTTTCTTTTACCTTATCATCTAGTCCTTCTTCTGAGCGCATTGATTTGTAATCTTTATAGTTAGTTATACCTGCATTTTTCAATACTTCATCCCCTGCAATATACTTGTCAACTTTTTCAATATATTCTTGTTTTATTTCTTCTAACTTATTTCTTTCACTAACCGGAAATTTTGTTCCGTAATCTTTCATTAATATGGTGCATAATTTATCTTCTGCCCCCATATTAGATGTAGCAAAATAATTAGTGCTTAAAAACATATTGTAAAATAAAGCTGTAAGTACAAAGATTACAAGCACGATTTTTATATTAAATATCTTTTTTAACTCAAATTTAATCATATTTTTCTCCCATTAACCATTATTATGTTAATTGTAATTAACTAAAAATACATCTTCCAAATTTGGTGAAACACTTATCTTATTATCATTATCAGTTCCATCATCTGCCTCGTCAAACACTCTGATAGTCATATATCCTTTTTCCTGTCTTGCTGACAAAATAATATATTTTTCTTCCATCTGTGCATATTCTTTGTCACTTACCTGCATCTCAAATACCTTTCCTGATAACTCATTACAAATATTTGCTACGGAATCCATTTTGTAAATATGTTTATCTCTTATAAGAATCACCTGATTTGCAATTGATTCAATATCTGACACAATGTGCGTAGATAATATGACTATTCTATCTTTAGACAATACTGAAATTATATTTCTAAATCTCACTCTTTCTTTTGGGTCTAATCCTGCTGTCGGTTCGTCTAAAATCAATATCTTAGGGTCATTTAACATTGCCTGTGCAATGCCAACTCTCTGAATCATTCCACCTGAAAATTTTCTCATTTTCTTGTCAGCATTTTCTGACAATCCTACCATTTCTAACAAATAATCAATTTTTTCTGCTGTTTCTTTTTTAGGTACTCCCTTTAAAGCTGCCAAATATGAAAGATACTGCTTTGGAGTATTATTTTTGTAATATCCAAAATCCTGTGGCAAATAACCAAGCAATTCCCTATACGCCGCTCCCATTGTTTTTATATTTACTCCATCATATAAAATTTCACCCTCAGTAGGATTAAGCAAAGTTGTTATCATCTTTATAATGGTCGTCTTTCCTGCTCCATTTGGTGCTAACAGTGCATATAATCCATTATCCATGTTTAAACTTATATTTTCTACTGCCGTAAATTTTCCAAAATTTTTCGATACATTATTAAGCGTAAGCATTTTCTTTTTCCACCTTTCTTAAATAAGCTATAAATATTCCAAAACTAATAGCTGCAATTGCAACACAAACAACAGTAGGCACTGTATTTAGCATTGTATTTATAATTAATGAATTATATTTTGATATTCCTGTCGTTCCCACTATCCATGCTATGCATAAAAAAACTATATTGTAATAATTATTAAACCTGTCATACAGCCATAGTGATACTACAGAAAAAATAAATGACGTAGCAAAAGCAATAATGACTATTTTTAACTGATATTTAACATCAGTTATAATTAACAGCATTGCCTCATTGATGACGATTGCTAATATACTCACATACAACATTCTAAGTGTAATAATATAACTTTGTGAGTATTTCAATGTGCGTTTAAGTTCTACTATTGCAGACTGTTCTTCATTCCACATTGATAGTGCAAAAAATGACACATTAATAACAGGAAACATTATTATTATCATGTATTCAGGACTTATATAATCATTTATTGAAAATGAAACATATCCTAAAGATATTGCAAACAAATATATAGCAAGTGACATTAATACAAGTAATTTTGACTGATAGAATATAACATTTATTCCCGGTCCTAAGAATAGATTTTTTAGCCTTGTAATCAATGGCTCTTCCTCTTTTTTAGTCGCATCAAGTATAAAATTTATACTGTTTTGTTTTTCGATTTGTGTAGGGTACTCAATATCAAATTTATATTTATTTTCCATAATTACGCTAACTCCTTTTTCAACATTTTAATCATCGTATAATAACGCGTTTTACCCGTGTTTTCTGAAATACCTAATTCCTTAGAAATTTCTTTAAATGATAACTCCTCAAATATTTTCATTTGGAATATCCTAATCCACTCATTGTTATATCCGGATATAAGTATCATCACATCCTGAATCATTTTTTCATTTGTCATTTTATTAATAATCATTTCTTCCTGATTATCATTCGTCCCGATGTAATCTGTTTCTACCGGACCGGCTTCTAATAATTTTTGTTTATAAAATCTGCTCCGATAAAAATCTGTTATTTTATTTGAGGCCAACCTGTAAAGCCATGTTCTAAAAGAAGCTTTTTTCTCATCATAGCTATGTAATCCATTTAATACTGCTATAAAAATGTCCTGCGTCATGTCCATCGCTAACTCTTTTTCCTGAAGTTGTTTATAAGCATAAACATAAATTTCGTCATAATATCTGCTGACCAGTTCATTTGCTGAGTTTCTGTCATTTTTCTTTTTTATCTCTCTAATAAGCCTATAATCTGAATGCATTCTTTTTCTCCTGTAATTTGTATTACATTATTATATACGAAAATTAATTGAAAATAGTTTTAAGATTTATTATATTGGAAGAATTTCTTATTTAATCCCTCTTTTCCACATAATTATAAGTGGAATATAAAAAGTGTGCGTGGTACAATAGGAAGCGGAATTTTAAGTTTACAGCGAATGGAGGACTATGTTTATGAAAAGGGAAAATATTTTGTTAACAGCTTTTATAGGTACTTCATCAGAGATTTTACTAAGACAAATAACGAAGTATGAGACATTGTTCTTACCCAACGATAAAATAAGGGACTCTGAAATTTTATTGGAGAATATTTCGAAAAGACAATTTGATTACGTTTTTTGTTTTGGTCAGAAGCCTATAATAAAAGATAAAGTAAGCATTGAATGCACTGGAAAAGATGGGATTGGTTGTATAGAGACAGCATTTGACTGTAATGAATTAAAACGTGCTTTTGAATTACATGGTATTGCGGCAAAGGTATCAAGCAATGCAGGAACATCGTTTTGTAATCTATTGTATGTTAATTCTTTGAGATATGTTTCAAAATGTGATATGAAAACAAAGATTGTGTTTATACATATACCTTTCCTTAAAAATATTAGTGATATGAGTTCTTTTTTTAGAAAAATCATTGATACTATTGAAATATTTTTACTTCAATAGTCTATGCATTTGTTAATCATATGGTTGAGTCTATGACAACTATTGCGTCATTGAATTCATGAGTGCTCATGATATGATTTAATTACAATAAATCATCAGGAGGGTGCTATGTTATATTTACCAGAAAATTTAAAAAAATATCGAATTTTGAAGAATCTTACTCAAGAAGATGTAGCGGAATATTTGAGAATTACTCCACAAAGTGTTTCTAAGTGGGAACGAGGAGAGTCATATCCAGATATAACACTATTGCCTGCACTGGCAAATATTTTTGAAACGAGTATTGATTTGTTAGTGGGGATGGATACTATTCGTGCAGAACAGACGAGATACAACATTCATAAGAAAGCTGTTGAGTATCAAAGAAAAGGAGATTATGATTTAGCAGAGAGAACTTATCGAGATGCATTGCTGATTTATCCTAATAAACCGGGAATGATTCTAGGACTTGCAAGTACGCTTGCGTTAAAGGGAAATACAGATGAAGCGATTGAGTTGATGGAAAGAGGATTGCCTATTTCTATTAACGAAAAACAGAAATCAACTATGCGTGCTACCTTATGCTTCTTATATTTGAAAGCTGGATATGAAGATAAAGCTAATAGGCTGGCTTCGGAACTTCCGCATACAAGAGAAAGCAGAGAAGTAATTCAACCTCTAATCCAACGAGGATTATCTGAGATTGAGATAAATGAGAATATAAAGAATATTTTGCTTGGAGATGGAAAAGGGATTTGGTAAGCAAGTATTGATTTCAGGTTTTACTACCTTTATATTACCCTCCCACGAGCAGACTCTATCTGCCCGTGGGAGTAACTTTTACAGCTTAATAGCTACTTTTATAACAGCCATGATACAAAATATTTAGTCCAGTAGAAAATCCAATCCACCAGCTTACCACATTAACATCCAACAGACTATATTTCACAGCCAACAACGCAAAAGTCATACTGACAATACATAAATCAACCGACACCGCTTTTCTTAAACTTTTTACACCGGTAACTTTGTAATATTGCCAGAGGCCATGCCACTTCTTAACAATCCGGTCAAATACATTTCTAAGCAGTATTAAACTGATTGCAACAATCCCCGCAGAAACAAGAATCATAATGCCACTCACAACATAAGGATGCATATAATCCGTAAGATACGCATAGTACCATTGATAAAATCCGGCAATCATATCAGCTATATTACAACCATTCTCCCAGCGGTTTATAAACCACCGAGGAATCGTTTTAGCAACTACTCCTATGATTCATGAATTTGTTGATAAAATCGTGGTACATGAAGCGGACAAATCTACTGGTGACAGAATCCATCAGATTGATATTTATCTCAAATACGTGGGTAAACTGGATGTCCCAATTCGGAAGCTTAACATTTCTACGTACCGTTTTATTATCCAACATTCTACGATATGCTGCTAAATCAACATCTACAAGTGAAATTATTGTTTTTTTCTCTTCAAATGTACTATTTAAAATATCCAAATTTAATATTGGGGAAGGTTTTGCTAATTTTTTTCCTTCATCTTCTGCATTTATACACTTTATACCAATAGCGTCTCTTGCCATCATAATAGCATCAGCCATTGTTTCTTTTCTTTTTCTCTCTTCATTAGCCTCAGTAATAATATCTAAATCCGGAACTTCAATTAAGATATTCGTATCCACATAGAGTTGTTTAATGTTAAATTATAATTATAAACTATGTTACTTTAATTATAATATGTTATAATTAATTAATAATATTTTTGTGAGGAGGAAAATTTATATGGAAGAAAAATGCCCTATTTGTGGTGCTCCTATGGAAGGAGCAAAGTGCAATTATTGTGGATACACAAAAGTTGTCGAAACACATCAATCCCACCCTAATGTAGCACAACAGGTTAATTACCAAAATCAAACAAATCCACAACCTCAAGTTGTTATTAATAATATTAACTTAAATACTGTTAGTAACAAAAGCAAATGGATAGCTTTTATATTGTGTTTTATGTTTGGAATTTTTGGATTACATAGATTCTATGTTGGAAAAATTGGTTCAGGATTACTCTATTTATTTACAGGTGGATTTTGTGGAATCGGATGGATTATAGATATACTTTTAATATTAACTGGATCTTTTAAAGATTCTACAAACTTACCACTTAAAAACTAGGAGGTCACTATGGGATTAGTTGATAAATTAAAAGATCAATTTTTAGACGTTATAGAATTTGAAGATGTCAGTAACAAGTTAGTGGTGTACAAATTTAAGAGAAATGAACCTAACAATGAAATTAAGCAAGGGTCAAAAGTTATTGTTAGAGAAGGTCAAAAAGCTGCTTTTGTTAAAGGTGGAAAATTAGCAGATATTATGAATCCGGGAACATATACATTAAACACAGAAAATTTTCCGATTCTATCATCTTTACAAGCATTTCCTTTTATGTTTACTTCACCAGTTATATCAGACGTATATTTTATAAGTACAAGGCAATTTATTGATAATAATTGGGCAACAAAAAACCCAATTATCATGCGTGATAGTGAATTTAAAATGGCAAGAATTAGGGCTTTTGGAAAATTTGCATTTAGAATCTCTGATGTTGAAATATTTATGAAAGAAGTGTTCGGTTCACAAGGATTAGTTTTGACTTTTGATATAATAAATTATTTATCCGCAATGGTTACTGAAACTTTTGCTAATATAGTAAGTGAATGCAATATTCCAGTTTTAGAGTTCGCATCAAATTATAAAAAGTTTTCTAATAATATTCAGGAAAGAATTAATGAAGATTCTACAAAATTAGGAATTGAATTTAGTAATATCATTATAGAAAATGTATCTTTACCTGAAGAGGTAGAAAAATTAATTGACGAACAATCCGGAATTGGAATGGCTGGTCAAGATATGCAGAGCTTTATGCAATACCAAACAGCCCGAGCTATGAGAGATGCTGCTAAGCAAAAAGGAGGACTTGCAGGTTTAGGGGCTGGAATGGCTTTAGGAAAAACTATGATTAAAAATATTGATGACGTTAATAGTAAACAGGAAATTAAGAATCCAAACTCTAAAGCGGATCAATTACGAGAACTCAAAAGCCTATTAGATGAAGGCATATTAACTCAAGAAGAATTTGATGAAGAAAAGAAGAAAATATTAACACAATAAACATTTTTATAATAGGCTCCCTTTTAATTAATGTTGCTTAAAAGGGAGCCTATTATAAACTTATCTGGACACTCCTAATTTTGACATCATGAGTTTCTGTATTACTTACATTTAATGCTTTTTACTTTACTCCATTTTGTGTATTTTTTCTTTCCTTTTGTTATGTTATATGCTCTTACTCTTACAAAATATTTCTTACCGGCTTTAAGTTTTTTAATCTGCATTGAATGCTTATTTGTTTTCACAATTTTTTTATTCTTTGTGAATTTCTTATTCATTGCGTATTGTATCTGATAGCCTTTGGCATTAGACACTTTATTCCATTTAACTGTTATTGTCTTTTTCTTTTTAGATGATAATTTTATGTTAATTTTTGCTTTCGCAATTTTAGTTTTTTCCTTAGTTTGATTCGTTTTATCTGCGTTTTTATTCACAATCTTGCATTGTATTCCATTTGCTTTAGCATACTGTGCTGCATATGAATTTTCAGTTGTATATATTGTAACTGAAATAACAGGTTTTCCACTGCCAATCCAGAAATATCCTGTTTCGAAACAACTTTTTCCTATGCTATTAACGCTTGCAGGAATTGTTATTTTTTTCAAATTTCTGCAACCATAAAATGCTTCATCCCCTATCTTCTGTAAACCTTTGCCAATTTCAACTTCTTCTAAATTATCAAAACTTTTAAATTCATTATTCGGAATGCTTGTTATTCCTGACTTAATTACAATTTTCTTTACTTTGTTCCTTATATTTGTCCATGTGTTGTCAGATGATGAATAACTAAATCCTCTACTTGTTGATGAAACCGGATATCTATAATGAACTTTTGTATCAATATCTATCGCACCTGAACCTGATATTGTTAATGTTCCATTTGAAGACTCAAAATCCCATGTTGCATTTTGTCCTGCTACACGATATATTTTTTTATCCATCTTTCCACTATTAATATCTATAGAATAAAAATCAACCATATTTGAACTTGATGCATAATATATAATCTTTGAGCCATCTACAATTGGATGACAATCTGAAATTGGTACTGATGCCGTAAATTCCCGGCTAATTTTATTACCATTTCCATCTACAAAAATGTAATGTAAAATAGATGACTCTAATAAATCTTCTGTCCCTGCAGTCTGACTTTTTCCATATTCTTCCCATGAAATCATAAACTTGTTATCATTTATTTTTGTTATTTGAGTTCCAATAAAACAACTTCCATCATCTTTATAGTTAGTCATCCATTTTATCTGTGTATTTTCTTCATCAAATTCATTCTGTGAAGTAACTGTAAGATAAATATTATGTGCAGTATTCGTATTTACAACTTCATATTGACTTTGATCTATAGATGTTCCCAAACACAAAACATTATCTTCTGAAACAGCCAAATCATCTACACTTGCATAACATGATATAGCCCATGCTGATGTATGTTCTCCACCATATTCAAGTAATGGAATAGATTCTGCTCTTAATGAATCGGCATTGTATTTTGTAAGTTTAGTATACCTTGAACCTTCACTTTGTTCTAAAACATACAAATTAGAATTCTTCTCAACTATGTATTGTGCAAATGAATGCCACAAATCACTTTTAACTATCTGACCCGTCATTGTATTTTCATCCACACTAATCATTAAAAATCCCTGATGTCCCTGCTTATACATTGGGTCTACATAGCCCTGATGCCCTGTTACAACAAATAATTTTCCATTGTATTCTGTCATTTCAACACACCCATAGTCAAATGGATACCTTACTTCACCACCAAATAAATTGCTGTTTCCTGTAATTGATGCTGCTCCAATTCTGTTCCAATCTTTATCATATTTTATTACACGAATTACCTCTGCAGTATCTGATTCATCAGTGTTGCTTACTCCTTCAACCAAATAATATCCATTATTTCCTGCATAAAATCCACCCCACATCGGCAATTCCATGTTTATATTTTTTCTGCTCTGTATATTAAAATTCTTGTCATAATATTCTATTCCAATGTTTTCTTCATTATAAAAAACACGCATATATCCATTCGCCAAATTAACCATCTGTGACTTTTTCCTTAATGATATGTTCAAATTATCATATGCTGTCGGAATTAGTCGATTATCTGCTTTAATCTCTTTATTTGACACAATTCCATATGAACAACTTAACGATATTGTTAATACTGTTGCTACAAGTTTATTTAAAAAATTTTTCATTTTATTTTGTTTCATTTATAACCTCCTGAATATTTCTATAAGGAACATCCGTAAATAATTCCCTTAATTCATCTGCTACACCTAAAGTTGTTGCTATCTTTGTAAGACTTATTAGCGATATCTGTCCTGTTGCTTCAAATCTTTTTATTGAGCCATAACTAACTCCACTCATATTTGCAAGTTTTTCCTGAAAAATAGAACGTCTTTTTCTTACCTTTCTTAATCTATCTGCAATTTTTTTCCAATAAGAGAAACAAACGGGTAAAGCCAGAGCTGATGCAGTACTGGTTACTCCTGAAAATATATATGGAATAGAAATAAAAAGTGATGCCGATACCTATACACGGTTAGCTAAACAGGTTAAATATTATAATTTATATATTAAAATTAACCCCAAAAGTTTAATTTCATATTTAAAAATTACAATATTTATACAGAAACTTATTTTCAATCACATAATTATCGCCTACATAATTTCAAAAATCATAATCCGTTCTCTACTATCATTTCCGTCAAATAAATCTCTGCAATCAATCTCATCATAATACATTAATTCGTCTACCGTCATTAAATACGAAATATATTCATCTGATGGATAATAAAAAAACAGTTGTATCGTTCTTATATTTTCATAATAAGAATCTAGTATCTGTGCAATTACTTTTTGCAAGATTTCTACAGAAAATGGGTTAAAGAAATAAATCTTATCCACACTTTCAAGTACTTCAAATTTCTCTGCATTTGCAAGTTCAATTATGACTTTATTAGATGACACTGCAGTTTCTTTATTTGTCATTGCCTTTTCATAAATACGCTCATCGTACTCAATTCCAATTGATTTGCATTTTGTCTGATATGCCATAAAATAATCAACTCTTCCTTTGCCGCATCCATAATCAATCAATGTATTATTTTTACGTATAAGCCCACTGTTGGCAAGACGCTCTAGCACTGAATACGGCGTTGGCTCATAAGGATATCTATATTGGTCTGCTTTTGAATCATCTCTTCCTGTGGTGCGAATCTTAAGAAGTTTGTCCCACCTTATTTCGTTTTTGTCTTGTTTCATAATTTATCGCAAAAATGCATATCTCCTATCTTACACTTTCCATTTTTTGACCTATTAATATCAGTAACTCAATTACTTATTCACCTTATTCATTCCCTTAACAATTCCTACGGCAATTGTTTCTAATGTCTTATTTGAATGATTACTACTCTTATCTCCCACTTCTAAATCTACAGAAGGTATTGTAGAATAGGAAGTTTGAGTCAAATCAATTCCCATTACACCATTCCCATATATTTTAACTCCGGCATTTTTCATTCCCAATACGAGATTTTTTCCTAATTTGTTATGTTTTTTCCAATTTTTAGAAACCGGATACATATTTTTATATGACTGATTATCTGGAACACCAATATAAAAAGCCCCTTTATTTGATGAAGTCGAATCATAATGAAGTGCAATATGATAATCTGCGCAGTTATTTGCATATACAGTTCTTCCTATATTGTCTATCTGAGCATCTTCGCCTTCCCTAACCATTAAAACATTATATCCTGCTTTTAAAAGTTTCTGCTTAACTATCATTGCCAAATTTAATGTAGCCTTTGCTTCAGGTGTCCCGTCATTTAAAGTAGTTCCACCATTAATTGATGTAGCTCTTATTGCTCCCTGTGCAGTACTTCCGCCGGTTACCTTGGCGCTACCGTCAGGATGGCATAAAGTCTTAACACTTTCACCACCTTTAGTTCCATGTCCTGCATTTATGCAAACAGTTTTGTTCTTAACCTTTGATGCTCTTGAAAAATATAAAACAGCTGAATCTGTATGTATTTTTGAATAACTTGCAAATTCCCATTTAGAATTCCACGAAATTATTTCAGCACAGCTACTCCAGTCTGAATAATATTTACTTCTACCCTTCTTTGCATATCCTCTGACTCTTACATAGTAATTTTTCTTACTATTTAATTTAGCAAGTTTTGTAGAATTTTTATTTTGACCTTTTATCGTTTTAATTTTTGAGTTTACAAAATTTTGGTCTGTAGAATATTGAATCTGATATCCATTAGCCTTACTATTTTTAGTCCACGAAACTGTAACATTTCCCGGCTTTCCTGATAATATATTAATATTGCTTTGCTTAAGGGAATAATTTTTAACTTCCGGCAAGACTTTACTTTTATCTTCTTTTACGGCCTCTGTATTACCTGTAGAAATTTCTTCTGCTTCTACTATAGAATTAAATGCAATATTACCCGGCATTTTAAGTCCGTTATTATTAATTTCTGCAAATACAACTGTTGTTACTATAATCAGTCCTGATGCAATTATTTTTTTTATTGTATTTCTGTTCATATACTACCACCTTTCTTACTTACTCTGATAGATATTTATTAAGTGCAAATAAATTTAGCGGGGAATTTTTCTCAAATCAAATTAACCCATTTATTGTTTAACCTCTTATATTTTTTCAGAAAAGGCGAAATCCTAAAGAATCCGGACTTCGCCTTTTTATTATAAATACATTTTTGCAACCGCTACTAATACATCTTTATTTGTCTTATATATTTTCTTATACATGCTGTTTTTTACAGGTGCCGGTGTTAATCCTGTTTCTAATGTACAATTTAGTATATTTCTGGCATCAAGATAATCACTGAATGTTCCATAATGAGTCTGCCCACTTATTATGTGAGTATAATGTGTCATGGAATAAAGCATATTGCTAAGCTTTGTGTGATTAAGATGATACATAACTTCACCTGCCTGATGATAACAAATTACTACATCAGGTTTAACTTTCTCTACTACCGATACCTGTGCCTTGGTTTCCGGTTCAGATATAGGTGTTTTACCGGCATACTGCTTATGTCCTGGTATTTTTGCACCACCTCTGTCGAAACCTTCTGCGTAATTTCTATTTATATCTATACCTCTGGCATTTGCTTTCCATATTTTGAAATCAACTCCGCCTGCTATCTTATAAAGATTTTCACGTAACTTAGCATTTCTTATTTTTTTAGGTCCATACTGACTGATTGTTACTCCGTCCGGATTTACCATTGGCATAATTACTAATTTAACATTATTAAAGATTGTACTATATTTTTTTCCTTTATATTTTTTCGTATCATATCCTCTGCAATAATCTTCAATAACTTTCATCATAAATTTAGTATTCATATACTCTCTTGCATGCACGGATGTTTCTACATAAACCGTTTTCTTTGCTTTAGCATTACCCAATGTAACATAGTATAAATTTCTTTTATCCAAACTTTTTCCTGCAATATCAACTTTTAATATTGAACCGTAGGCTTTCTCTAATTTCTTTAAATCTACTTTCATATCTGAGTATGAATATTTTTTATCTGATGTATTTACTATTTTTTTAGCATTACACTTGTAGGTAATATATTTCGTTTCAACTAATAATTCCTGATTTCCTACTTTAATTAATGAATATCCACTATTACATTCTTTATAAACATAATAACGAACACCTTTTTCAACTTCTGTCACTTTTTCTAATTTCAAATTATATGCAGAAACATTCTTCTTTACGTAGCCACCTTTTTTCACGTTCTTTCCTGTTGTGTCCACATCCGGTTTAGTTGTCGGCTGTACAGTTGTTGTTTCTTCTGCTTTTGTTGTAGTTGTTTACGGTATTGTTGTTGTTTCCTGCGGCGTAGTTGTTTCCGCTATTACTGTTGTTTCCTGAGGTGTAGTCGTTTCCGGTAACGTTGTTGCTTCTTGTACTGTCGTTTCCGGTACTGTTATCTCTCCCGAAGTTTCGGCTTTTGCCTCTGTCAAATTAATTCCCATTGCAATTATTGCAATTAACATTAGTGTCTTTAGCGTTTTTTTCATATGTTTTTCCTTTCAATTTTTCGTTCCAGTTTATATATAAATATTATACTACAAAATGCCTGTTTATTTAATTACTAGAATTCTATTTTTGTAGAAAAATACATCCTCTATGGTTTATTATTTAGAAATAATAAAAAAATAGTTGGGGCACGGGGTCCCAACCTGATAATAACCTTTTCAAATATACATTTGCAAAATATAGTAACTCATTAGTATTTCTATACTTTAATAAAACTACTCGTCATTTTCCTGTTGTTGCAAATAAAACATTGTTTTCTGATTTTCAATCTCTGCTCTTAATTCTTCCTCTGTTGGTAAGTATAACTTATATTTTGATGCAAACAGCTGTTCATTACCATGAAGAATAGAATACTTTGCAATATCCTCATCTGTATCAGAACAGAGGACAATTCCAATCGTAGGATTGTCTCCTTCACTACGTTTAAGTTCGTCATACATCCGAATATACATATCCATCTGACCTACATCCTGATGTGTAATTTTCTGCGTTTTCAAATCTATTAGTACAAAACATTTGAGAATATAGTTATAGAAAACAAGATTAATATAATAATCCTGCTTTTCTGTATGAATATGTTGCTGTCTTGCCACAAAAGCATACCCTTTCCCTAATTCCATCAAAAACTTCTGTAAATTAGACAAAATGCTATTTTCTAAATCACTTTCAGTAAAATCTGTATTTGAAGCCATACCTAAAAATTCTGCAATAACCGGATTTTTTATAAATTCTAACTTATCATTCTAATATTCCTTGGTTAGTTCATTCATTTCATTTTCTACAAGATCCTTCTTTTGAGTCTGAAGCATACGGTAATAGTACTGTGAAGAAACATTACGTTGTAATGTTCTAACACTCCATGCTTGTTGAAGCGCTTCTTTCTCATACCATTCACGTGCCTTTTCATCTTTTACTTGTAATAAAATGCGATAATGTGTCCATGATAATATCGGTTGAGATTTTCCACTCGCTGAGTGGAAAATCTCTGGATAAGTTTTATAAAATGAATAAAAATTTTATAGATTTGCTTTTGTAAAACCTTTTCCATACTCTGCCCGCTTTTCACCATGCAATTCCTCACTGGCGATCCGATAACCCATCATCCAATTTCTCTACACAAGAGTCATATTAACTGCCTGATGTGCAGCTCTCTGTGAGGATTCAATAATCTGTCGCATGTCTTTTAATATATCATCTGTCTCAATAAAATTATCCATAATACTATTTTGACCAGTGTTTATTAGTTTATTCTCCATATGTATTATTCTCCTTTGCCACTTCTTGATACTGATTTTTTTCTGCAATAGTGCCTTAACCATTTTATCTCTATCCTTTTTTTGCTACAAAAGTAACTACACTTGTTTTCAATTCACATATTCCACTATCTCTCGGAATATCATATTGCTGATCCACCACAGTAGATTTTAATACTGTCCATTCACTAAAAGCTTTTTCAAAAATCCTTTGCATTTCTTCTGTAGGTAAGCATACTTCAAATTGTGGAAGTATTTCATTTCCTGTTTTCTTGTCAAACTCTTTTATATTTGAATTTACAACTAAACATACAATGCCATTTTTGCGGATGCCATGTTCTATTTCCCGCAATTTATTAACAAAGGTTTCTTTTGAATCTACGTGTTCCAAAGATGATACCGCCATTACTAAATCATAATTTCTTTCTTTGATTTGATAATCATCAATCGATTTAACTATTCCACATATATTTGATGTAACACCATATTCATCAGCATTAGCATAAAGTTTTTCGATAGCTAAATCCAGTATATCCACACAATCTATTTTACACAACCTATCATAATAATGTCGAGCAATACATATGCAATTTCTTCCATTTTTTGTATCTTTTATTTTTACTCCACTGATTTATCACTTTTTTGATCTCCGTTATGAGTTGTTCTTTATTGGTAATATAATAAATATATTTTGATGCAAAATATTACTTGTCAATCCTTCTAAAGCATATTCTGCAACCACTGAATCTTTATCAGTGCAAAGAATAATACCAGTTGGCTTATTAGATTCTTCGTCATTTACTATTTGCTAATAGCCCTAATTTTCAGCCTATATTTCAAAATCTGAAGTTTATGACAAGCTTATAACTGTAACGCACTACAATTTTGTTGTATATAAATCATAATATAAATAT
>ENA-OPWD01000290-OPWD01000290.1-human-gut-metagenome-genome-assembly--contig:-NODE-290-length-43206-cov-12.067020_pt1 | contig 43206 bp, 41 predicted proteins | sample MGYA00241502_ERZ501996 | MGnify/ENA primary metagenome ERZ501996 (study PRJEB25962, sample SAMEA2042011) | human gut metagenome | biome: human gut; feature: human-associated habitat; material: faeces... | reverse complement strand
TCTGCTGTTCCGTCTTTTCGGCTTCATCCAGATATTTCTGTAATTTTTTGCCCATCGGCCCTCCTTTCAGTTGATGCGGCCAAAGCCTAAAAAGTGGCTCTGCCAGTAGGTCGAATTGATGCTGGTATAGGAAATGGGGTCGCCGCAGTGGATCATCATGCCATTGCCGACGTAGATTCCAACGTGCGATGCGCCAGCAGTGTTATAGGTTTTCTCGAAGAAGATCAAGTCACCAGGCTGTGCATCCGCAGGGGAAACATAGCTGCACTTTCCGCGCAGACCGTTGGCTGTTGTACGCCCAACGCTCCACCCATTGCCGCTGTTATTGATGACCCAGCAAACAAAGCCGGAGCAATCAAAACTGGTGCTTGGGGAGCTTCCGCCCCACACATACGGCATACCAAGATACTTTTCGGCTTCCTCAATCATCCTTGCAAACTTTTCATCCGAAAGGGCTTCCGAGGGAATGTCGTACTTGAAGCCACCACCGGAGCCACCAGCACCGCCACCCGTGCCGATACTGCCCGTTGTGCCGCCACTGTAAGTCGGGGAGCCTGCGCCGAACAGTTCCGGTCGGTTGCCATAGGTCAGGTTATAGGCATCGTATCGCCCGGTCTGCTTCCGATTCATGTTTTTCCGCGCGATGGTATCAAAGCCCTTATTTTTCAGCAGGACATTGAGGATTTTATACTCGTACTCCACTTCTTCCTGATAGGTATAGGTTTCCATGCTGACATTTCCAAAAGCGTCAATCGTTGGCCGAACCCCTACTCTGGTTTCCATGCGCGTGCGAATCTCAATGGTTTCCCACACTTTCAGGAGATACTGCTGCTTGAACAGTTCCTTGATAACAGGCTTGACCTGTCCTCTGGTGAACTGCTCATAAACTGCCGTCAAATGAGAAATCAGCTGATACGGGTCATGGCCGATCTCGTCCAGCTGATAGCGGTATTCATCATAGCCCGGATGGGTGGATTCCATCTGCCGAATCTGCTTATCCAGTTCCTTTTCCAGTTCCAGATAATCTTCTTCCGCACCTTTCATGTCGGCATCCTTGCTGGGATATGTCGTTCCCACAAAGGTACTGCCTGTTCCCTGAATTGCTGCACCGCAGCTTGAAAAGGCTCCCAGCATGACCATCACCAGAAGGATACCAACACCAATACCGACCCATAGGGTTTTGTGCTGCACGACGATCTCCTGCACCGCCGCTTTCGCTTTCTCCGTAATGGTGTTGGTTGCCGCTGCCGCCTGCTTGCTGGCAGCAGTTCCGGCTTTCTGGCCGCGCTTGGCGGCTGCATAGGCATCCTTATACTGCTTTTTCTGGTAAAACTTCGCACCGACTGTTTTTGCTTCACCTCCTGCGGCAGTCGGTGGCGGCTGGGGCTGTTTCTTTTTCAGCGGCGGTTCTGCTGCATTTTCTGCCGTGCCGCCCTCGCTCTCGGAGAATTTCAGACGGCTGGATTTCTGATCCTCCACACCTCTTTTCTCCGCTCTGGCAGATTTATCTTTGGGCTTTTTTCTGCCTTTGACAAAGTGGTGCAGGCGTTCAGCTGCTTCTTCTGACTTGTGTGCAGCTTCCACGCCGGAATTGTCCTTTTCCACCTGATGTACTTTCTGATGGGCGAACCCGGTGGCGGTATCTACTCCTTTCTTGGCCACCTTCTTAACGCCCATTCCTACGCCACGGACAATACCGCCTTTTTCATCTTCAAAAGAAAGTCGGCCTTTCTTTGTGGGCGGCTCTGCATCCGATTCCGCAGGCGCATCCTTCGGCTTCCCGTCCTCCTGATGGGCTTTGTAATAGTCTGCGCTCTGCTTGGCGGTGCTGTGATGCCGGGGTACATCCTCCTCCCCGTCCCCGGCATCCATGCACCGTTCTTCTTCCACGATAGGTTCTTCGTCGGCTTCCTTTTCCGCAGTTTCTTTTGCCGAATCTTCCTTCTCCGGCTTTTCTTCTGCAGTCGCGGACTTCTGTTCCCCGGTGCGGAGGTTTTCATCCACCAGACCATCCTTGGTCATTTTCTGGACGATTTTATCTCTGCCCCGAAACTTTTTGTCTGCTATGGAAATCACCTCCTTCCGGCTGGAGCCGTCATGCGATCAGAGCTGCGTGGGTTTCCCACTTGTCAAGCACCTGCTCCAGCTTCCGGGCAAAGGCGATCAGACGGGCGTTCACTTCCTCACGGTCAAGATAACCGTGGGCTTCCATGTGAAAGCCGTCAGTCAGTTCATCGGCCAGTGTGCCAACGGCGTAAAAGTCCTCCAGCACCGTATGTACCACCGATTCTTCATCGTGGAAGTTGAGCGGCTCCACCTCACCAAAGGGCGGGCCAGAATCGCTTTCGTGCGGCTCCATGTCAGAGTGATGATGAATCTTGCGGCTGAGTCGGTCAAAAATGTTCGGTGTGTTCATGCTTCTTTTTTCTCCTTATATTTTCCCATCTCCATGGGCTTCGTGGTCATCAGGCTGTACAGTTTCAGCGAAGTGTCGAACTTATCCTTGAATGGGATTATCGTGTTGCCGTAGAACAGCAGCCCTTCACCCTCGTTGCTGTTCGTCACATACGACAGCTGGAACGGCGAAATGTTAAGCTGCTTTGCAAGGATTTGTCGGTCGCCGGATGCTTGGTTCAGCATATAGATGAAATCGCTGTTCTCGAAGATATTCTCGATTTCCCGGCTGGCCAGCAAATCCTTGATGTTCTGCGTAATTCCTGTCGGTATACCGCCCCATTTTCTGAACCGTTTCCAGATCTCGACGCTGTATGCTGCGGTCTGTTCCTCTTTCAGCAGGAGGTGGAACTCGTCTATATAGTACCGGGTGTTCTTTTTACCACTGCGGTTGATGGTAACACGGTTCCAGACCTGATCCTGGACGATGAGCATACCTAGTTTTTTCAGCTGCTTGCCCAGTTCCTTGATGTCGAAACAGATAATGCGATTATCCAGTTCCACATTGGTCTGATGGTTGAACACTCGCAGCGAACCATTGACGTAGATTTCCAGTGCCGTGGCAATACGCTGTGCCTGCCGTTCCTTCTGTTCGCGCAGGCAGTCATACAGATCACCGAGCGTCGGCATATTTTCGGGCTTTGGATCATTCAGATACTTCTGATAGACCAGCGGCAGGCATCGGTCAATGACCGACTTTTCTTCCGGCTCCATGCCATCCCGTGCGCCCATAATCAGTTCGCACAGGGAAAGAATAAAGTCCGATTTCATGCCCAGCGGGTTATCATCGTCCGCATAGTTCAGGTTGATGTCCATCGGGTTGATGTAGTCCTTACTGGTGGACGAAATATGGATAACCTGACCGCCCAATGCTTCCACCAGCGGATAATACTCGCCTTCCGGGTCTGCAACGATAATATCGTCCGTTGTGGTGAAGAACACATTGGTGATCTCACGCTTTGCCGAGAAACTTTTACCGCTGCCGGGTGTACCTAAAATCAAACCATTCGGGTTTTTGAGCTGTTTGCGGTCTGCCATAATCATGTTGTTGGACACTGCGTTCAGACCGTAATAGAGAGAATCGCCCTCCATAAAAAGCTCCTGCGTGGTGAACGGCACAAAGATGGCGGTGGAAGTGGTAGTCAGTGCACGCTTGATGGGAACGAGGTTATTGGCCAGCGGCAGGCTGCTCATAAGGCCCTGTTCCTGCAAATAATCCAGACGGTTCAGAGTACAGTTGAACTTCTGAGCGATACCAGCAGTCTGAAACACAGCACTATCCAACTCCTGTTTGGTCTTGGCTGTATTAAGGAACAGCACCGTAACAAGGAACATACGCTCGTTGCGGCTTTGCAGATCATCCAGAATCTTCTTGGCCTCGCCACCATAAGTTGCAAGGTCACTCGGAATAATTTCCATATCATAACCAGACCTCACAGCTTTCTTCTGCTCCTCGATTTTCATACGGTCCAGGTCGGTAATTTTGCCTTTGATCAGTTTGATGGCTTTCAGCTGATCTACCGACTGCACATGAATGCTGACCACCAGATTTTTGTCCATGTCCAGAAATTCGGCCAGCACCTTATCCGTCAGTTCCGGAGCAAGGATGTTCAGATAGGATGCAGCACCATAGGTGTCACCCATCATAAAGTCCTTGCCGCTCTTGAACAGGAAACTGGTCGGGGCAATGAAGTCTTTGGTCGTCATGCCGCTCTGCAGGATGCGGTCATAGCTGAAATCGAACTTCTGCTGTTCCTCCTGATGAAAGGTTTCGTACATGATCTGAAGCCGTTCCACGCCGTTCAGCGGATAGGCTTTCACGCCCAGCACCTTGAAATTGTTGAGAATATCGGTTTCGATACGCTCTAACCGGGGCTTTGCTTCCCGGACGCTCTTTGCTTCAATGCTGAACGTGATGTACTTCGTCCGAACCAGACCGTTATTGCCCTTGGCAAGCTGTTGTTTCAGCATCTGCGCATATTCCATACGCACATCATCGAACTGGTCGTGCTGCGGCTCGATCTGAATGACCCTGTTGTACTCGCTCATGTCGCTCTTATGGTTAATGAACGACAACTGAAAGCGAATACTGGCATCGAAGTAGTTGAGGAAATCGCACCAGCTTTCAAAGATGGTGTTCTTGTCCTCATTCTGCGCCAACTGGTAGTTAATGTCGTAGAATCGGACGGTTTTGGAATACAGATGTTCCTCCACCCGGCAGATACCGTCGCGCCCCATTTCCAGATACGGAATGGAACGCTGCACGGTGAGCCGCTGCTCTTTTTCACTCTTTTCGGGCTTGCGGAAGAACTTCTGGAAGAAGCCGCCGAGGGGCAGTTTCTTCTTCGGTTCACTTTTTACCAAGGATGCCTCCTTTCTTCTGGATCGGTGCTGCGGTTTCCAGTTCCCGCTCATACAGGTTTTCGACCTCATAGCGGCGTACCGCAGGACGTTTGAATCGGACGCTGATGAAATTCGTCAGGATGGTTTCAAGGTGCATCCCGTTTTTCTCGTACAGAGCAAAGAAAAATTCCGGCAACATCAGGAGCACCATGCCTGCCGCTGCATTGCTGGTTCCCAGCGTGTCGCGCATAAGAAAATAGAACGGAACGCCAATGCCTGCTGCAAACCCCATACACACTAGCTGGCGTTTCGTCAGGTTCAGAAAGACCTTGTTCTTCACTTTGGAAAGGTCTTTGGGAATCGTTACATAGGCCATTTATCACCAGAACAGCCAGACCGCCGCCGGGAAACGGCGTTGTCTGCTGTCTTTTCCTTTCATTGGATTTTCCCGGATTTAGTGACTGCCGAAGATCTGTTTGGACAGACTTCCCGTTTTGAGCAGCGAGAAACAAAGAATCACCGTGTAGGCCATTGTGCCGAACAATGCCGAGTGAATATCCGAAGATACCCGGATGCTGCCGATAAGGGCTGCATAGATTGCCACGCAGACCATCATCAGGAACGCCTGGAATGCCAGCGCGAACAGCCCTCGGAAGTAGTTTGTACCCACATGGCCCCATTCACGGTTACTCATGGTTGCAAACGGAATCGGAGCAAGCGAAGTGTAGAGGTATATTTCTATCATTCTGCCGTACATAATTACCGTGATAACCACCGACAGAATTTTCAGACACCAGCTTACAACAAGGGTTTCCAATGCCAGCGTCACCAGTTCGCCAATCGCCATTGTTGCCATTGCCGCCTGCATCTGCATGGAAAGAGAACTAATATCAATGGCGGTATTGCCACGGATAATGCCGGAGGAAGAATTTACCACCGACTGTCCAATGTCAAATACCGCCATTGCAATATCGAACGTATGGCTGACGAGATAGACCGCGATCCACATCTTCACGAAATACTTGAAGAACATCCATGTGTCTACATCGTGCAGATTGTTCCGTTCCGTCAGCATCGAGATCAGTTCATAGCAGAGGATCAGCGTAATGATGATTCCTGCAATGGGAATCACCACCGAATCCGAAATGTTACGGATCATGCTAAAAATGCTGCTGTTCCACCCTTGCGGTGTCTGCCCGACCTGAGCAGCGATTTCACTGGTCTGTTGGTTGACCGCTGTGAACATCGTACTCAGGTTGGACTCCACCATGCCGGAAAGAAGTTCCCTCATCCATTTTTCGATTGCTGCGAAAATATTATCGAACAATGGCGGGTTTTCCTCCTATCGCTTGTTGATTAGCCGAACAGACCAGAGAGCAGCGGGATCAGCTGGGTGCCGATGAGGATGACACCGCCGCCGGACATCAGCTGCTTCATGCCCTGCGACTTTGCACCGGGGTTGTCGTTTCCGTACCCTTCCATGAGGTTCACAACGCCCCAAACACCAAGGCCCGCGCCGATGGCAACAACGAGAGTCTGCAGAACGGTAATAGCCTGATTGAAGAATTCCATAGTCGTTTTTCGCCAGATTGCAGCATTGATAAAAAGTACGATTCCAAAAGAAAAACAGGCTGGCACATCTTCGGTGCTGCCTGCTTCCTGCAATTCTGGCTTCTCCTTTCATTTTCACAAAAATCAGCCTTTTGGAATCGCAAAATGTAGAGATCAGTCGGGTGAATTTCCTGCCACGGGGCCTGCCCGGACAGGCGGACGGGCGAATTTACTTCGGATAATGACCTCCTTCCTATGCTGTGCTTTCTTCGGACACATCCACCTCGTAGCAATCAAATTCTTCATCCATCCGCAGCCTTAGTTCGTGCTTCAGGTAGCGTTCCACATCGAAAGCGTTCTTCTTATCAAAGTCCGACAGTTCTTTGTACCGCTTATGCTTGGTAATGTCGAATTTGTCGCTGAGGAATGGCCGGACACCGCGCAGCTGCAGGATGCACTTGCTGCCGTCCATGACAGAAAGTTCGTCCCGGCTCATAAGCTCCTTTCCGGTCTTTTGGTAGGTTGTACCAAAGGATGGGCTTTGACCGCGTGTGTCGGATGTGTTATATAGGTCGATTGTTTCTTTTCCCAGCGTTTCGGAAATTTCTTTGAGCGTCGAACTTTCCTTGCCGCCGAGGAACAGCATGGTATCGCAGTTGCCGATGATGGTTTCTGCGGCATCCTTGTAGATGGTTTTAAGTTGGCTCTGAGACTGCAGGATGATGGATGCCGAAATCTCGCGGCTGCGGATGGTGGCGATCAGCTTATCAAACTTCGGGATCAGACCGATGTTCGCAAACTCATCAAGTAGCAGCCGCACATGATACTTTAGCTGACCTCCGCATTGATCATCTGCACGGTCACAAAGCAGATTGAAAAGCTGGGTGTACATGATGGACACCACGAAATTGAAGGTATCGTCCGTGTCGGAAATGATAACGAACAAGGCCGTGCGGCGATCCCCCAGAAAATCCAGTTCCATTTCATCATAGGCCATAAGGTCACGCAGCTCCGCAATATCAAATGGGGCTAGTCTGGCACCGCAGGAAATGAGGATGGATTTTGCCGTTTTGCCGGCCGCCAGCTTATACTTCTTATACTGACGGACTGCAAAGTGCTCCGGTTTCTTCTGTTCCAACTCCTCAAACAGTTCATCCACAGGATTCTTAAACTCTTCGTCATCCTCGCGGGCTTCGCTGGCGTTGATGAACTCCAGCAGCGTGGAAAAGTTCTGCTCCTCCTCCGGGGCTTCATACCAGATGTAGCCGATCAGTGCGCAGTAGAGCAGGCGTTCGGCTTTGATCCAGAAATCTTCGCCGGATTTTTCTCCATCGCCCTTTGTATTGGCGATGATGGTATTGACCAGTTTCAGAATATCCTTCTCACTGCGGATGTAATGGAACGGATTGTACCGCATGGATTTTTTGAAGTTGATGGTGTTCAGGACTTTGATTTTATACCCGGCATCCGAGAGCATCTTTCCACACTCGATAATGATCGTACCCTTGGGGTCCGTTACGACATAGCTGACCTTTTGGGGCATCTGCATCAAGTTGGGCTTGACGTAAAATCGGGTCTTACCGCTGCCGCTGCCGCCGATCACAATGACGTTTTTGTTCCGAGCATACTTCGGATGCTTTGGTCTACCACTCATCATCAGCCGTTCGGTCTGTGTGAGGATGACATTGTTCTCGAATACCGGGTCAATAAAAGGTTCGATGTCCTTCTGGTTGCCCCAACGGGCAGAGCCATATTCCTCGCCTTGCCGATACTTCTTTGCGTTCTTCCCTTTGAAGTAGATCACTGCTTTCAGTGCAGCTGCGCCGACCAGCCCCACCATCAGGTCGAACGGGTGAAAACTGGGCAAGACACTTTTGTAGGCCAGGCCAAAGTTCATAAAAAGAACCATCAGCCTGTCCACTACGGAATCGCCATTGCAATGACGGTAAAGCCACGCGGCCTTTTCCACCATGTAAAAGGCGATGATGTAGGGGAAATTCAGCAGGATCAGCTTTTTCATATCTGCTGCCTGCGCCATCCGGCTTATCTCTGCAGCCAGTTTTTTGCCCCATGCCGTCCCGCCCGTCTGGTTGGACGGTGCTTTGCGCGGCAGGCGGGCAGGTTTTTTCAGATTCTTCATCGTATCGGTTCCTGCTCCCTCTTCTTTTCTTTCTTGAGCTGACGGTGATTGGAAAGTTCCTCTTTCACCTTTTCCAGCTTCTGGCGCACCGATTCACGCTTCTGCTTTTTCAGCGTTTCACTGGTGTACTCCTTAAAGGCGGCGGTCATAACATCCACGTCCTTGGCCTTGAAAAAGACCAGATATTCGCTTTTTCCCTCCTGTTCCACCTTTTTCAGACTGTAATCAATGCCATATTTCCGGGCTACCCGGTCAAACGACTTGATATTATTGTCTGTGACAACGATGTTCGTGATCTGCGCACCGCTCTTCTGCAGGCTCTTGATGCTCTGCCGCCCCGTTTTCTTACATTGGCTTTTTTCTCCTTTCCCCCGCTGCTTTTTCTTGTCCATCTCTACCAGCAGCTTTATCAAAGCCGCTTTCAAAATCTGTGCCGTGATTTTTCCTCCTTTGATGCACAGCGAGATGGTTTTCTCGTTGACTTCTTCCTGCACGATTGCTCACCTCCCATCTATCGCCGCTGCATCAGGGGCGGACTGCCCCGGCTGCAAGCGGTGCGGTATCGCCCAGCACCGAGCGGAACTTCTTGCGGCACTGGTACAGCAGATAGCCGCACTCCCATTTGTGCCGGCAGTGCTTGCAGGGATGGCCGCTGTCCGTTCCCGGACGCTGGCGCATCATGCGTTCAAACGGATTGTCGGTAAAATTCATAGGCTTAACCTCCCTGTTCAGCCAGCGGCAGCACCCCGCGCCGCTTCAAAGTGTGGTAAAGGAACTTCCGGCCTTTCTGCGTCCATGCTGTATGCAGCTTTTCTACCTCGGAACCATCGCTGCGCTGGAGCCGGAATGTCAGGCTGGACGTATAGCCCTTACCGTGGTGTTCCGAGTACAGCACCCACTGACCGTTGGCACGGTACTGAATACCGTGCAGATGCAGCAGCCGATTGAACACCTTGGCTCCGCAGCCGTACTCTTTGGCAATCTGCGTAGTCGTAACCAGCGAATCGGAATCACTCAACTGTGCTTCATAGCTGCTTCGACGCGGCGGCTTCTTATGCAGCAGGCCAAGCAGCACATCCCAATCAAACGGCTGCGGACGGTACGCCGCACCGACTGCCGTGTGATGCAGTTTGCAGAGCTTCTTTGCCATGTCCTGCGTGATGCGGTAGTCTTTCACATACCGCTGCACCGTGCGCCCACCCTCATCCTGAAGCCGGACACGGGGCATATACTCGTAGTCGCGGCCCTCGATGAAACCATACTGGCACATACGCGGGAACCACTTGCGGAAATCGCTGCGAATGTGCATCTGGTCATACAGATCACGCGCCCACAGCGTAGAGGGCAGCGTGTCCATACTCATGAATACGATGTTCATGGGGTTGTCCTCCTAGTTCTTATCTACTCTGCTGCCCCACCCAAATTCATGCCGAACCTGTGCGGAATAATAGCTGTCCACGGTCACAGGTGCGTTATAGAGTGTTGCCAGCAGGTATTGCTTGATGTTCCGAATCTGAGTGCTGTTTTCTTTTAAGCACTCCAATATGTACTGGATATGCGAGGAATCCAGCTTCATCAGGCGGCTTTTCACCACCTCTTTCGGCTTTTCCTCCCCGCAAATGCGCAGGAACTTCTTTCTGCTGGTGACGGTTTCCACCAACAGTTCCAGAATCTCATACAGGACCGCTTTATCCGCTGGGTAGCCCTGTTCCAGAATTTCCAGTTCCAGAGCATCCTTGAAATAGCGGCGGTACTGTTCTTCTTCCTGCAGTTCAGCCGGATAGATAAGATCAGTCTCACTACTATCTGTCTTATTTATCTTCTCAGTATTACTTCCGTTTGATTTTGGAACTCCCGGAAGTTCGTTTTTCAAACTGCCGGAAGTATGATTTTCATACTTCCAGTAGTTCGATTGCGAAAGCCCCGCATAAAGGTCTTTCACATACAGCAGATTGGGTTTGCCAAGTCCTTGTCTGCGCCGCTCGATAAGCTGAAACTCCTGTTCCAGTTCATCCAGCAGTTTGACCGCCTTCTGTCTGGCACAATGAATAGAGTCCATGACTTCCTCTATCGTGCAGATAATGTAGGCGTTGCCGTGCTTGTCCTGCCAGCCGTTCTTGATGGAAAGGCTCATACGGTCAAGCAGCACAGCATACAGCAGCTTGGCATCCCCGGACATCTTCTGGAACAGATCAGCCTTGACCAGTGCCTTTGGCACACGGTAAAAACTGTATCGGTCTGCTTCCAGACCTTTGAAATACGGGTACTCCATGTAAATTCATCACCCCCTGTCGGATTGGATTTGCACTATTGGAAATAACAGTACATTCCTGCGGTGGAACACGTTTCCTTGCTCCACCGCAGTGTATCTGCTGTTATTTGAGCTTTGCCATTCTGCCCCAGCCCGTTCCTGCCCCATATTTCAGCGGCGTTTTCTCTGGTAAGACGCGCAGGATGCACATTCAGTGCCAGAAGTATCTCTCTGGGATGGCTTATTCAGTTTTCAAGGAGCTTCATAAGGTACTCTTCTCTCTAACCCTTACACTAATATGAATTTGAAGGGGCCTTGGGGGATACAGTTCCCAAAGATTTTTTGAATTTTTTTATCCCGCATTCATTTTTAACGGATTATCGAAGCATTCATCTTTATTCAATTTGATATTTTTCATTGAGATAAGCTGCAATGCAGCTTTCCAATGAACTACTGCCTGCAAATTCGGCCTCGATGGTATATTCACCGCACCTATTGATATAAGGAGAACCGCTTGCCACTTTTTCTGTTTGCCGGGTATTCTTGCTCATCTGCTGTTTCCTTTTCATGTAAAGTCTCCCACTGCCAATTCATAATGTGCTTCAAAATCAAATTTGCGGCGAATCCGTTCAAGTGCCTGATTGACAGACCTTGTGACAGACCCACGTGCGATTCCCATGCCATCTGCAATTTCCTGATGGGTCTTGTCAAGAACATAATTCTGGTAGATCAGGTTACGCTGCTTTTTCGTCAAAACCGCCATCATTGCATGAAGTGCTTCCTTCTCAATATATTTATCCAGAACATTGATTTCAGAGTCTGCCATCTCTCCCCAATCTTCCGCCACGGCATGATATGACACACTCACTTTGGTCTGACCTACGCCCTCGCACTTCAGCTGTGATTCCTCCACTCTCTGTTCGCCCTCAAACAGTGCGCGAATATGCCACTCGCAGTTTTCAAAGTATTCTTCCTTAATCACTTCGCCCTTTCCTTTTGATGCACCGTAGGCATAGTCCCCACGGCAGTCATGGATATGGAACACGGTGTTTCGCTTTCCTGTAGAAAACCAAACATAGCCGCTGTGATAAAGCGTCAGGTGACTGTCGTGCTCAAATTCTTTACGCAGAAGAATCCGCCCATCTTCCAAAAGCACCTTTGGAGAGGGTACGCGCTTGGTATGTACAGGTGCTTTTACCATTTCCTTGACCTTTTTCAATGTAAGCATTTTGTCCACCTTTCTGCCTTTCGGCTTCGGGTGAACTGAAAAAAGCAGCAAAAATCGTCTCAGATTCACCCGTTTTTTTTGAACGGGAATCTAAGATTCCTCTTGCTGCTTTCTATTATTTTTTGAAGTCCTTATACTAACATGAATCCGTAGAGCCACCCGGGAATACAGATTTTCGAGAAATTAAAAAAAGCCGGAACAGGATGAACTACTTGCAGGCGCACTACTGCGCTGCATTCGCTCATTCTGTTCCGGCCTATATCACATATTGCTACGGTATCGCTCTAACAAACAGATATTATATTGTAGACCCAAAAGAACGTCTGATGGAGCTGGTCGGCTAACCAGGTGCCGCCTAAGATTCAACCTCTGCGCTTTCAGTGTCCGATGAAGCACTCTGCTTCAGGCTTCTTTCCGTTGGTTCTCTGCTGTGAAAAATTCGATACTCTTCACCGGAAGGCCGTGAATGCTCTCCACCAGAGACTCAGCAGAAATATAATCTTCACAGCCACCACGCTTGATCTGAAGCATATTCTTTCCATCAACGACACTGCGATTCCCGATCCGCAGCCCCTTTGGGGTGCGGATTTCATGTTCTCCGTTGCTCATCTTCTCACGGCCTCCTTTGTGTTGGTTTAAGTTTCTTTTTTCTTCTATTCAATTTCACCTTTTGAACTTCCGCTCTTTTTTCACCTTTTTCGGCTTGCATATTTACGATTTTTACGGTATAATAATCCAAAAGATGATAGAATATAGCATATATTATAAGCAAGTCGTGCCGCCGTGTCAAGAGGAAAATGTGAAAATTCGTTGCATCTTTCGGATTGAATATTTACAAATTCCTTTGTACATTGTTACAGCACGATAACTACGCCATAGAAAGGTTGCAAACATGAAATTTGGAGAGAAAGTTCGCGATCTACGAAAGAAACATTCTTTAACACAGGACGAATTGGCACAATGTCTGGGTATCAACAAACGAACGATCATCGGATGGGAGCGTGATGGCCGCTACCCTCGCAGTATTGAAATGCTTGAAAAGATGGCCGATATATTCCATGTACCTTTGACCTATTTACAGCCAGATCAGTCTTTATTTATCGAACGTGCCGCCGAAGCCTACGGAAAAAAGGGCAAAATAGAAGCCCAGCATCTCGCATTTGAGCTTACTGAGCTATTTGCTAGCGGAGATTTGACCCCGCAGGATATGGACGGCATCATGTATGAAATGCACAAAGCCTATTTTAAGTACCGAGAACAAAAGCGAGAAAAGGAACGAATCATGAACCTATAAATTACTGTTCCATTCACTATGCCATCCCCGGAAGGAAATCACATTATGGATTCTGCATTTATCTACCGAGCTGCCAACGAACTTGTCCAAAATGCCGGAACTCGCAACATCAAACAGATTGCGCGCAGTTGCAGCCTAGACATCAGTGAAACATCTCGCATTAAAGATATGTTGGGTTTACTTTCGCTCTATTTTGATAAGCCACTGATTCTTATCAATCGCCAGCTGGACAAACAGACAAAGCAGATGGTGTGCGGCTATGCGCTGGGGCATTATCTGGAGCATCAGCTGCTTATGGACTTGCATACCCTGAACAAGTTTCTGACCATTAAGGACAAGCACATCCTTCTTTACGAGCATAACGCTTTCACATCCCACCTGATGCTGGACAGTGATGAAGTCTATCAAATGACGAAGCGTGGGTTAGATGCTGCTCAGATTGCCGCTGCTAAGGGAATCCACCTCAATCTGGTGCTGGTGAAGCTGCTGGAACTGCATCATCTGGGGTACGATCTGCGTCACTACCACGCCCAGCATCATGCGTTTATCAAGCATTTCAAACTGCCAAGGTATTTTCGGTTTGATGCTGCGTAAAGATTATCTTCACTGAAAAGCCCACAGTAGGCAAGTTCGTACTTGTCCGCTGTGGGCTTTGCTGTTATTTCAGTTTTGCAAGGATTTCTTCTGCGCTCATTCCATTTGCCAAGAGTTTTTTTAAGACAGTTTCCGCTTCTGCCTTTTTTGCCGCCTCGGCGGCTTCCTGATCTTCTTTTGCTTTCTTGGCTTTAAGCTTGCCTACTTCCTTCTCGACAGATTTCAAAGCTGCACGTTTATTTTTCAGCTCTGCTTTCAGAGAATCAATGTTCGTCGTGATAGACGCGATTTCCGTATTGAGAGCTTCGATGCTAGACTGCTTTTCTGCGATCTGAGATACAAAATCTCTGACCATTTTGGGCTTGTTTTTACTACCTTTGGTTCTTGGCATACGGATACCTCCATCAAATTTATATTGCTCTAATGTAAGTATATCATATTGTTTTCTCTATTTCAATTTTAGAAATTGAAATGACTAGTTGCTTGTTCTTTTGCGATATGCTCCATATCAGGATAAATAGAACTTTCATGGAATCCCATCGCATCAAGCTGAACTAAGAGTTTCTTTCTGATCTTCTGCGGTATACAAATTTTATAAAAGTAATCGCAGGATTCGTCTAACTTGAGTATCTGATCCAGCCGTTCAGTAGTGCTATGAATCGTAAAATCCGACTGTTGCACATACATTCTCAAGTCACATCCTACTCCATGACACGCAATGATTCTGTTCTGTAATTCATAATCATCCTTGTCATGATCAGAAAACGCGCCTTCCAAGTCACCTCTCAGACTGTCGTAGCTTATCGGAGGCACATATTCTCCATAACCCACTTTTTTATTCAGTTTCATTGGATTCAGCACCCAAACGGCTGCGTCCGTCTTTGCATCTTCATCACCGCTCAATGCAAAATACAAAGCAACCAGAGGCGATTCCGACCAATCCAGTAATCTGGTTGGCAATCCATAATGCTGCATCAAAGTCAACCACGATGCGCGGTCATACTGTTGCGGAGCATTTGAATTCAGCCGCATGGTATGAATCATGAAATTGGTCGATATATACTGCTCATAGTTCTTACCCATACCATCTTTTCGTTGAACCGATGGTACTAGACCCCATGAATAATCAGACTGCCCACGGAACCACATACGATACTGCTGTTCAGCATCTATTTGTGTAATCACATCTACATATGTACCAATATTATCGACTGCCAATTCACAGAGCATTATACAACTCTCCTCTAATAAAAATCTTGCCGACATAAAACAGCAAAATTTTATTTTTCACTTCACTCAAACTACTTGACTTCGATGAATTCCCCCATTTTTATTCGATTTTCTAATGTTTCACACTCCACATTCTCATCTTTTAAATATAGTTTTTCTCGAAGGATTTCATAATCATGTATAATGGTTTCTATCATTCTTGTTAAAGCGTAATGCCTTATTTCATCAACATTGCCATTCCTACGCTCTGTAAATCCGTCTATTTCCACAATAACGCTCATCCATTTAAGTAAATCCGGAGAAGCATATATATAATTTTGTTGAATTTCTTCTATGATTTTCTTTTCTATATTATCATCTTTGTCATCGGTATTTTCAAACCTAACTATCGGCATTTCATTGAAAGTATAAAGCATTCTATTTTCTGTTGCTGTTTCTTTCAGTACACATCTTAAAGCCTCAGACTTACACACTTTTTCAAATAATCCGCCATATAGTTTTTTATACTGATCTTCAAAGAATTGATACTTAAATTTCAAATCAGCATCGAACCGTTCATTGATTCTGTGGAATTCTGCCTGAACTTCTTCCGTCTTTGTTCTCATTTCTGCAACATCTTGTTTTGTTGCAAAATTTTCAGCTTTTTTCTCAAAATAAGTTCCGAAAGCATTAGTTATTTTTCGCAACAGTTCCATAATGCCCATCCCCATTACTAAAAATATAAGTTCACGCATTCACATCTCCTAAATTTTGCATATATCTACACTTTTTCCCAGAAAAATTAGCATTATAGTAATCTCGCGTGATAGATATATCATACCGTTTTTTATCTCGTATTTCTTCAATACAAACCATCAACTGATTATACAAATTACTGCTATTTTCAGTATAAAACATATTTCTATATGGTTTTATACCATTGTCAGGATTATATTTAAGCATTGCTAAATATTTTTCAATGGAATCCAATATGAAATCATTCGCCTCAATCCGTCTATGTTCACTGATTTTTTCATTTTCTAAGACATATTTTCTATACGCCTCCATGTAAGAAATATGATTGTGTATAATTCTTTCTTCGTGGAATTGTCCCTCATAGTAATAGGAGCTTTCTAAAATTTCGCTATAATGACTTGCCCCATTTTCCTTCATGACAATTTTGTTATATTCTTCAAGACTCATTATACACTTTTTGACAGCCTCTATTACAGCCACAACCGTATCTTTCATTGATTTATACTCTTTTTTGTCATCAAGATTTTGATATAAAAACAGTGGTTGACTAATTCCTGCCGTAGAAAATCTGCTTGAGAAGTATTCAAAATGTATGCACATCGTGCTTGCAAACATTTGTCCTGCAGTGGTTGCTCGAATATAAATTTCCCTTTCATCTCTAGTATCACTGGATTCTTTATTAAATCGTTCTTCCGCACTTTCTATATAATTTTTTATAGCGGTTGAAGAATACGCTAAAATATTATCAAATGTTACTAAGTGATTCCAGAATTTCTTATTTCTTAATGAGTACATTCCATTTATAACTGTAACAAACTGATCTAAACTCATTAAATTTCGTACCATCTGGTAAAGATCATCCAATTTTACAGATTCCTCTGGATTGACAAAAAAGCGTTCTATATTTTTTGTTTGCCTATTACATAAAATCGTCAAAATAATTCTTGCATAGGAATATCCATGATGAGGTTTCATCAAAACGGAGCTAGAGCCATATTTTGTTGACGGAATTCCCATGTCATCAAAATATTTCCATTTGAAAAAATGATCTATTAAGAGACGATAAAATTATCCCTCTTCCGCCAAAGACACAGTGGTTATCATCCGCTTTAATTAGTCCAATTGCATTTTCCACTTCATTCAGGTGTTCTGTACAGATTGCCTTAATGCATCTCATCGCTGTTCTGTAATCATTATCAAACAGTAGAAAGATGTTTTTCATGAATAATTTGTCGTCAATAATTTGATTCAAACAATTTACTGTTTCTATAAATCCCGTTTTCTTTACTTCACCATTCTTTATCATATCTAATGCAAAATCTAATTTTTTCTGCATTACGACTGTTTTATCCACATCTTCCGACATATCAAAATGATCCATGATTTCTCTCATTCGATCTCTTAAATGTCCTGAAATATGCATGGCCGTTGTTTCACGCATTGCAACCACAATATTGGTTTTATCATATAACTCAATAAAAGCCTGATCTTTTACATCACCTTTTTCGTGAATCTTTAGAAATACATTTTTAGTATCCCAAACAAATCTCCATATACCCATCATTGTATTTTTAAAGATGTCTGTTGTTCCATCAGAAATAATATCAATATTGTCCAGCAAATATGTTAGTTTTCTTTCATTCGGAAGTCTATTTGCTGTGATAATTTCTGCATATTCCCATATGGTATAGACAAAAAGTAATTGCTCCAACGATAACTTCTTAAGTTCACTCAAAAGCGTTTCATAGACCGAATCGCTTTCTTCCTGTGCAAGTTCTGGCTTAACTGTATCCCAGAAATTTTTTATGGCTCCAAAGTCGATTTCAACAAAGTTTTCCTCAATAGTCCATCTATTACGCCTAAAGAAGTCATCGACCTTACTTACTATTTCTGCGAGTCGCCCATCATGAGTATGATTGTCAACACTTCGCCTCATATTATAGCAGAGTTTTTCGGAAAAAGGTTTGTCTTTTCCCATTCCACCTTCATCAAAGTTTATATATTTACACTTTCCTGCCAAATGCTCATAGATATAATTTGTCAAAGCATCACTAGAATTTTCTTCATTCAATCCATGCAATTCATTGAAAAGTATTCTTTTTATTACTTGCAATGATATAGCATATTTTTCATTTACATCATTTATATTATCCGTATTCTCCAGATCTTTTTTTCTACGTTCCTCAAATCCCTCTAAAGGTTTATTTCCATCCGATATATATTGAACAAGTTTCAGAAAATTAGTTTTTCCGCAGCCACGATATCCTGTAACAACAACCAGATTCCGTTCAGCATTATTAAACACCTTGCTTATTATCGCAAGACGTTCATAGGTTTTATTGTTTTTTATATATAGTTCATTGAAGAAATCAATACCCCTTAATGCTTCTTCATACACTTTTTTTGTGCTTGCCGAAAACGGATGCATTATAAGATATTGGTCCAGATCAATTTTGCCCTCATCAATCATTTGCCCCAACCTTTTTGTCATAATCTATCTCCTTTATAATTATACTCCTGCTTTTAGAAACTTATGTCCATATCTGTCGTTGTTTTTGTATCTTATGGGCAAACAACATCCATTTTCGGAGCCATTGTTATTCTATGCTTATTCCACAGTAACGCTTTTAGCTAAATTTCTCGGCTTATCCACGTCCAGCCCCTTAGCGACAGACACATAGTATCCTAGCAACTGCAATGGGATTACCGCAAAACTACCAATAAAGTGTTCATCCACTTTCGGTACATAAACGGTAAAGTTCACCTGATTTTCGGTCTCGTATTTTCCATAAGTAGTCAGCCCCATCAGGTATGCACCACGGCTCTTGCATTCCAGCATATTGCTGATAGTTTTTTCGTACAGTTCACTCTGTGTCAGCACACCAATAACTAATGTTCCCTGTTCAATCAGGCTGATTGTGCCATGCTTCAGCTCACCCGCAGCGTATGCCTCAGGATGGATGTAGCTGATTTCTTTCAGCTTCAAACCTCCTTCTAGGCAAATTGCATAGTCAATGCCACGGCCCATGAAGAACATGTTATGTGCATTGGCGTACTTTGCTGCAAATCACTGGATTCGTTCCTTATCTTCCAGAATCTTCAGCACCTTCTCGGACATCTTGCCCTCACGCAGCCGCTTGTCATTACCAATCAACACCCGAATCAACCATTTGACTTTTTCACAAGTTTCAACGCATTAAATAAACACTCTCGCATGTAATCAATCAAAAAACAACTCGCGAAGATAAAAATGACATTTCCAACTGCAAGGGCCGGAAAGAAAACACTTCGAAAAAGTTCAGGCATTTTGAGCAAATTATCCCATATATAATTTCTGTACATATTATCATGTAGCAGATATATTCCAAATGTGGATTTTGCTATTGTATTGATAGTTTTATTACAACCAGCTTTTTTTGAGGCGAAAAGCACAAATAACATCACTGCGCAACCGACGATAATTATGCCATTGAAAATAATACCGTCTACAACCATGCTAAACAGCTTATTCATCCCCGTGTAGAACATATAGCCCAATGGAGCATACGCCGTCCATAGAAAAAAAAACGACACTATCAGCTGGAACCTGAATTTCCTAATATTTTCGATGTCTACTTCAGTTCTGATATAAGCACCTATTAAGTAGAAAACCACTCCTCTTTCCAAGCTATAATATTGTAACTTAAAAACATACGGAACTGTGTAAAGAAATACCCATGCAAATATAATCATGAATATCTTCTGCTTCCTTTTTAACTTCAAGTAGTACTGGTTAATCGTAGGGGAGCAAAGCATCAATACAACGTAACTGGACACATACCACCAGCTACCCGAAGAAATCGGGAAAAAACCTCTTGCTATATTTCCTAATGATCCAATTTTCAGAATAAGTGCTACCAGTTGTAAAAGAACGGAATAAAAAACCGTTTCATACACAACTTTTCTCACAGAAACTGTTGATTTGTATATTTGAAAATAGCCCGATATCATGAAAAACAGAGCAACGCCTACTCTTCCACCTGGCATCAAAAGGATGGAAAATAGCTTATTATATGTTGCCCCCCCCCGCCAAATTTCCAGTGGATTTTCTGCTGCGACTTTTAATATCCCGTGAGCCGCCAAATGCCCCATTATAATAAACATCATCGCTATAATGCGAATCAATTCAATTGAAGAATTCCTTTTTTGCATAATTTTTCTCTTTCACATTATCCGACATGGAAACAAATTATTGATTCGTGCCTTTATCGAATAATCAGCACATCCTCCAAATTCTTTCTATGTGATACAGCATATGTAAAGTTATCTTTATAGTACCCAATAGCAATGAACAAAATAATTTTTTCGTTTTCCGGGATATTCTTACAGATTTCTTTGAACTTAAGATTTTTCTCCTTATACTCTCCATTTTGTAAAATACAACTTGCAATACCGTAATAATGGAGAGCTTCAACCAAAGCCATCGTAAAAATGCCACCATCCACGTAAACCTGATTTCTCTCAAAAGGATCATAGAAAGCAGACATATCACTGGTAACCACAATATAATTTTGTACTTCTCCGTCAAATCCTGTATTACCAGCAATCAATTTCCCGAGCTCTTTGTTTACATCTTTATCCTGGTAAAAATAAGCCTTACAGGACTGGCGATTACATGCAGATGGGGCTTTCATTGCCAGTTTTACCGCTTTTTTTATATCCTCAATGTCGATTGTTCGCTCTGAGAATTGGCGCACTGAATGGCGGCTCATAAAGAACTCAGGAAATGAACTATGGACTTTCTTTTCCATATCGGCTTTATTTACTTCGACAATACCATATTTTTCTTCCGTCAAAAGATATTCTGAATACTTCTCAAATCGCACCAACACATCCTCTGGTTTAAATCCACGTTCTTCGTGATATGCCAAGTAAGCTTTTATTACTCCAAGTGCATTCAAAACAGGAACACTATCTTTAATGTCATATCCGCATTCAACGAATTCATCAATAAAGTCCAAAAGTTCCAACGCTTTTTGCACGCCGAACTTCTCTCTAGGATGAGACAACGACATACCTTTTTCAATAACATGTGTCTGTCTCAAAATCTTGGCCTCTAATGCATTCTGTGTTTTGACATTTGGATTGTGATATTGCCAGTGGTTATATTCTTCATAATCGGAATGATAAGCCTTCCACAACTTGTACTTGCTTACTGTCCATTTTTTCTGTTCTTTTAAAAAATCTATTATGTTCATTGCTTTTATTCTCCTCTAAATTGTCGGCGGAGAAATAAGCAACCTTTACAAATCTATAATTTTTGCTTTTCACACAATTTTCTATAGAACTTACAGAAATAATTATATTCTCTTATTCCAAGCCGTTCATATAGATTATGTGCAAAGACATAATCTATCGCCTTGGTGAACACATGATATCTGATCGAGCTGTGCAATTTTCCCTTTTTTGCTTTTAAGGCATGCATCTGAGTATCCGCAACTTCCTTTTCATCTAAGTCGCGAACCACTTCAATGAATCCCAGTTTCTGCATCTTACTAAAATACTCATCAGCGCGCGCACTTCGGATTATCACACAGCTATTACCTTCGGATTCTGTTTTTCGTTCTTCGGCATTCCAAAAATCACAGAAACTTATTTCTGCCTGCTCTGCAAAGTGATCCTTGCAGCCTCTGCATCCCGGATTTTTGAATATCTGAGAACTAAACATTCTCTCAAAAAGCGAGCCATTATGAACATACTCGATTTTGTTTCCATCAGAAGAAATCAAGCAGTTCTTTCCCGGCCAGCCGTCTCCACGGTAAAACATCTTAGATATCGGCATATTCTGAAGCTTTTTATACTGTTCGGTTGCTTTGTAGCTCATTCCTCCGCTACAGGTTACGCCAATTGTAAAAATATCTAAGTCTGCCCTACCCCCCCCCAGTTTCAAAGCTTGGATTTGGCAAGGAGTTCCTACGACAGCTAGTTTTTTTATGTTTGCAGGGATATTTCGCAGTCCCGTTAACACAGGAGTTAAAACGTATCTAGATGCATAATCCCTTGTTTTTTCTTTCAGAAAATGTGTTTCAGTCGGGGTGATTAATTGTGTGCTGGTTTCGTTTACACTTTTCGAATCATACCCAGCCATCAAAACTCCATCAACGACCTGTTCTTTCAAAAGGAATTGCACAAGAGAATTGATTACTCCTCCTGATGTTGCATTGTGTCTCACTTTGCGATCAGAAGAATGCGCCAACTGCAGCTTTATGTAATGACCCAGCAATCCAGCTTCTATAAACTCATTCTCAGCAGGACAGCACTTTACGCATTTCCCGCATTGAACACATTGATTTGCATTTACTTCCGGTCTAAAGAAGCCATCAGCATACACCATCTCGATTGCATTAACTGGACATACAGAAAAACAATATCCACATGATCTACATCTGCTGTTTTGAACTATTTCTTCAATGTTCACATTTTCACCTCCTATGCCACATATTATTTCTTTAACTTACTCAATATTGCATTCAATTCATCTCTGCCATAAATAGCTAACATAAAAACGTATCCCACTCCGCCGGCAAGTACGGCATCCAAGCACAATCCCATCCATGAATGAATCGGCAAAGCTGTACGAATCAAAATCATGAGCACTATCAAAACAGGAATACTTAGCCATGTCTTTAACGCTGCCGGAAGGAAGTACGTCATCGGCTGTTTCAAACACCACGCTGCATAGAACGAGTTAAAAACGATATATCGAACAATCATTACGACTGTTGTAGATAGAACAATTGCGTATAGTCCCATTCCAAAGAATTTAATCAACACAATTTCCGCAATAATGCTGATAATACCGCATCCCAAGCTAACAAACACCGGCAGTTTCAGTTTATTCACCACAACACTAATCTGTCCCATCGTAGAAGTAACCGAATTAAAATATGCCTGCACGACAGTCAAGGTCGAAAGCGCGGTTATCAGCATTAACTCATCACTCGAAAGACTCTTTTGCCAAAGTGCATAGAAATCATAAGAGAAAACAATGAAGCCACTGATTGGCACAAAAAGAATCAAAGCCATTGTATTAATTGTTTTCTTAACATTGCTTGTCAACCCGGTAATGTTATCCTGCGCATAATACGCAATAAATACTGGCGTAAAAATCGGCGCAATCGTTGCGATAACACTCGTAACATTATTGGGAATTGTACGCGCGATAGAAAGCAAACCCATTTCATAATCGCCAACAAAAATGTTAGCTACTGTCAAATCCAAGCCTCTCAACAAAACAGTGCTGATGCTCGTTAATGCCATCCATGATCCGGACTTTGCCAACTCAACAGCATATTTCCTTTTTGCTTTACTTGGGTCTATTTTGAGTTCCGGTGTCAGCCTTTTGGTAAGGCTCATGTTCATGATAGAGATAACTGCTGTTGCAATCAATGTCGCTAATGCCACCCAATAAATACGAACAGAAATTAAATTCAGGAAAACTACAACTAATGCAAACCGTATCAAATATTGAATGATATTTCGGATGCCCTGAATGTCTGTTCTGTTCGTAACAAATGTCGATGTTGTAAAAACAAGTGTCAACAACGAAATAATATAGGAGCCAAAAATCAGGGCGAACGTCAACTTCACATCAAAAACGAGTGAAGTCGGTATCGACAGGACCTTATCCAAATTAGGAACAAGCAAGACTCCTGCAAGTCCTAAAACTGCTGAAATTGCAATATTGGCAGCAATCAAACTATTAAAGTAGTAGTTTGCCGTTTCATAATCCTTTTTATAAAAAGAGTTTGCAATAAATCTGGACGCTACCGAGTTGAACACCGTTGCAATGATTGCAGCATATGACACAAAATCATTAGCCAAGCCTATAAATCCATAGGCCGATGCTCCAACCTTACTAACAATGAGCGGAGAGATATAAAAACTAATAAAGAACTGCACAACAAATGCAAAAACATTCATGGCAATGTTTTTATAGCTTTGTTTCTTTCCCATATTTGCCTTCATCTATCAGCATTTTCTCCTCTCTCATTTGTTTAGTATCTGACAAACCAATTCTGTGGTTTTAGATGATTCTTTTTTAAATTCGGCCTTCTTAATTGCAAGAAGACTCTTATATTCATCGTAATTGGACATCATACCTTCAAATTTATTACTAAGACTGTTTGCGGAGAGTTCACTAATTGGAAGGCAATATTCCAAAAGCCCCGCTTTCTTCATAAATCCTTGCATCTTCTGCTCATACGACACAGACACAAACGGTGTTCCCATCTTGGCAGAGAAAATATTGGAATGATATCTCATACCGACAACTGCCTTGATTTTACTGATAATAAATTGCTGGAAATAGCAATCATATTTATCGCTCATCACATAGCAGTTCTGAATAGCAAAGGACTTCATATAGACATAATCATTAGCTTCACTAAAGAGTTGTGGAATAAATAGAACTTTATATCCCACTCCCGTGATTTTCTTGATAAACTCCGTAAATGTTTCTCTGATATTTTCCTTTGTCTTCCCGTCACCTTTATATAGTGAATTCCACTGCAGATCTGTTATAGTGATACCGATAACATTTTGACCATTACCAACAAAGTCTTTCAGCTCTGTATATTCATTAAATTTCTTCTCATTTTCATTGATGTCAATATCATGCTGAAATGCAGAATCCAGTGTAACAATAGGATTCGTTAAAGGAACAAATTCTTTAACCATTTTTGCCGAGATGTCTTCACGCAGACAAATTAATGAGGCACCTTCTAGTATTTCTTTTCTGACTGGATTTCGTTCTGCATTTTTAAACGGTCCCATCGAAGGCGCGTAGAAAGCATATGGAACACCCGCTTTTTTTACAGCCAGCAATCGTCTTAACTTAATCGTTTCCTGCGGCATATAGATATCACCAATGGACGGACCACCCGGTGCATGCAAAACTATATCTGCACCATTAATTGCTTTATAAAATGCTTTTGCCCCACTTGTAAGATTGATTTTACCTTTTGTTTCAATAGAAATCTGCTCCTGAATTCTTCTTTTCTTTCCACCAATAGGAAAAGGCGGAAGAACCTTCACATGCTCGTTTTCCGGGAAACTTCCAAATTCGCCCAAAGCCCTCTGTACATATATGTCAGCAGATGGATATTTAACCCGCAGCTCATCAATCATTGCTCTTATTGCCGCTTCATCGCCACGGTTATCCCAGTGGCAATTTATAATTACTATTTTCATATAATCTCCTAATATAACACACTCGCGTTCAGCTTAAGTACCGCTTTCCTTTAAAAGCAGTTTTTTAAATGCTTCTGCTGACTCCAAAGCATACCGTACTTTATTAATATCTCGTTTACGATTCGATTTCCACGCCGCATTCGAAGATGAATCCTCTTTATGAAAAACCTTCAATTCTGGAAGATACACTGTTGTCAGTTTTTTTTGCTGTGTAAGATAAAATAAAATATCTTCTTCCATATACAAAAATGTCTCCGGATAGAAGCCATCAAAATGCTTGAAGTATTCTTCAGAAAAGCACAAAAAGCACCCGTGTAGCTGAACATTGTATTCTCTATGCAGATATTGTTTATGCATATCATCTTTTATATTCGTTTTATATACTCTGTTTTTTAGTGCAGTCCAAATAGCATAAATCTTTCGTAGCCTCCATCTGCAGAGGAAAAGATTCTTCTCATATTCTGCAATTTTCTTTTCAAGCTCACATAGAGATAACGGTTTATTCGTCCCTGGGTTATCGCTGCATCTTCCGTCTGCCGTATATACCATCGGCCCTAAAACAGCAAATTTCGATTCGCAAAATTCATGCTCTATAAGTTCAATCGTATTTTCCTGTAACAGCACTATGTCATTGTTTAGAGTCACTATATATTTCGGGTCATATTTATTTCGTGCATATGCAATTCCAACATTATTTCCTCTTGCAAATCCAAGATTATTTTCCAAGATGAGCAGGTCTATATCCTTGTCTTTCTCATATTTCTCCATTAGTTGCTTTCCTGATTTATTAGGCGAAGCATTATCAACAATAATTATTTGGTATTCACCATCAGCACAACATCGCCTAATAGAAGATACACATTCAACTGTATCGTCCGTTGTCAAATAGTGTAAAACAACAAAAACCATTTTTTTCATAATTTACCTCAAGAACCCGATATGGGGGACGAAATACATTTGCAATCTTTCCATATATTTTTCAGACAAATCTTCCAAATCATTTCTTAATTTGGTTATAATTCTTTTTATAATGTTTCCCACTATTTTTCTCCTGCGCACCTCTAATTCAACCATTCTTTCTTCCATGCTTCAAGAAAAACAGATGATAATAAAGTGCTCGGTAATATGCATAGAACCATCTGTTTTTCTTCATTTCTCGAAAATTTTCGGCTTTTTTCTTTTTATCATTATAATTTTTTAAATACAGTTGTTCCGCAAATTTATACTCAACATTCCGAACTTCTTTTTCTGTTAAAATGTTATAATGTTTTCTGCATCTATCTCTAAACAACGCCAACCCAAGCTTTGATTTCTCGCTTGTCGAAATACTGTTAGAACTTTGCACATGATAAATTGATAGCACTTCTGGAACTACATCAATGTTCATTCCTGCTTCTAATAGCTTCAAAATCAAAGTTGAGTCCTGCTTGGATGGTACGTTGTCGAACCCTCCAATGCTATTCAAGCTGTCTTTTCTACAGAGCCACTGTGTAGTTGCTGCAATCGTCCCATCTAAAAGGAACTCTCTTAAACAGTTTCCACAATAATTGTTTTTGTCATAGACAACATCGTTATTATTGCTATCATCAAATACCGTTTTCGAGTAGCAATAAACCAATGATACGTTAGGGTTCTCCTCCAAAAATTTCACTTGTTGCTCTATTTTGTTTGGCAAAATTTCGTCATCATCATCAAGGAACGCAACATAAGTACCATTGCTATTATGGAGTCCTATATTCCTTGCCTCCGCGCCACCTACGTTCTGCGGATTATTGATTAGTCTGATTCCATTTTTTACGTCGCCATAATTTTTAATCGTTTCTTTAACAATTTCCGCATTTTCCGTCGTAGGAGCATTGTCGTTTACAACGATCACCTCAATATTTGTGTAGGTTTGCCCCTTAACGCTGTCTAAAGCCCGCTGTATTGTTTTCGATCTACCATAAGTAGGGATTACAATGCTTACTAATTTTTCCATTACTCAATTTCAACCTTCCACTCATTCAGTGTGTATTTTTTCTTAGCCACCTTGCTTATCAATTCGATTAGGAGCACCACAATTATATAAACAATCTGTGTGTCAGGATATGCCGTCAATCCATTATACGTTGCAATCAAAAAGAAGTACGCACCTATACAACCTGCTCCATACAAATTTTTCTTTCTCAGCAATTCATAACCGGGAATCAGAAGCATCAAGGCAATGTATGCGATAAATCCTATTACACCTACTTTAAAAAGCAAACAAAGGATCGGAAATTCTGTTGCAATTCCAGCTGTTCCGAAGTCCACAAAGCGGTGGATATATTCAAAGAAATCATCGCCGATACCATAAAACAGATTGAATTTCATCACTTTCATACTGAATAGCGTTTGCCATGCACCGAATCGTCCTGTCGAAAACTCTTCCGTGCTCAATCTCCCCAATAGGATATTGAAAAATCCTGCAAAATACAAGGCGAATGCCCCAACGATCAGAGCAATCATGTATTTGATTTTCTTTATGTTAAACATAATTAAAAGCACGGACAATATCAAAAGTCCAGTCTTGCTTCCGGTAGAGATCACACCTATCACAGCCACGATATGCAGTATGATTGGCTTCTCTGTTTCGTCAAAGAAAGAGTGCTTATAAAACGCATTCAAAATATAATAGCCAACATATATAACGTCGGTAAACAGGTAGTGTCCGAGATAGGACGCATATCTTGATGTGAAAAGCGATTTGCCTCTTGGCACCCAATTTGCAATACAGGTCAGCCAGTTATCTGCCAATGTTCGCATAATCAAGGAGCCTGTCAGCAAATCCACAAGGTATATGATAAAAATCAAATATACAAACTTGTTATACATCCGAATCAATTTCTTTATCTCGTTTTTCTCAAGCGAGAGCGCGTTATCGTCAACTATAAGCACCAACAAAGACATTGTGTTCATAAAGAAGTACATTCCCCATTGATGCAAGGACACATTGTTTATCATGTCGCTTAAAAAGGTAGCTATCAGAAAAAACATCCAAAGAAACATCTTTTTTACGTCAATGTTCCTGAAGTATTTTTTTAGCAAAATGCACATTCCAAGCAGAAACAAAACGCTAACATATTGAAATGTCGGAATTGTGCTCACACGAATCGTGTAGCCAAAAACAAAGACAGACAATATCATCAGCTTAATTGCTGTATATGTGTTGATTTTGATTTTCACCGCAGCACCCCCTTTACTTCAGCCGCCGTGCAACAGCAACTAAAATCGCCGGAACACTCAGAAATTTATCATTGCATTCGATCCACAGTTTTTTCAGCTTTTCTCCGCCATAAAGTCCATAGCGATAATATCTAACACACTCTTTTGCCCGAATTTTCAGCGGTATATCCATTGCGGTCAAATCAAAGTTCGCGCAAAAGCAGTGAGTTTTCCAGTTTTTCTTCACAATTTCACGCATATTATTTGTGAGGCCATCTTGTAAATACTCACACAAATAAATCACCTGATTAAACCATCTGAATTTCAATCCCATTTTGCTCAAAGAAGTCCACAGATACGATTCTTCCATGAACTTTTCTCCTTTAATTTTGGGGAATGGAACATTTTTTATGATCTCGGTATAGACAACTTCCGCACGATCTCCCTGAATTTTGTATTTATAACGATATTTCAAAGAGGTCGCATCAATATAGGTTCCCATGAGATTTTCCAGTTCCGACTGGCTATATTGTTCGCCAGGGCTTTTTATTGGAAATCCCTCAAAGTTACCTTTCAAGCCAACAACTCCGGCAAAACCATCCATCCCTGCTATTTCTTTTTCTGTTTTTTCAATAGCTTCAATAGCGTTCGTACTCAGCGCATCATCGGAATCAACGATAAAAAAGAGTTTACCCATTGCAATCTTTGCGCCAACATTGATTGCAATATGTTTTCCCTCATTTTCTTTTTTTACATACCGAATATTGAACAAACTGTTTTCCCGGATAAATTCTTGAACCAGACTTTCTGTATTATCGGTCGAGCCATCATCCACAATCAACCACTCAAAATCATATTGTGTTTGTTTTCTTAATGATTCATATAGGCGCCGCAAAGTATAAGCTCGATTGTATGTGGGGGTAAACACCGTTATATACGGTTTTCGTGTTGACTCATTCATGATTTCCTCTTATTTTTCGCTTTATCTTTATGATGATTGACGTAATCTCAGGGCCGATAAGCTTTTGAATTTTCTTTTTACGCTGCGTTTTTTTATCCGCCCAAGAACACGCATAATGATGAATCGAAACAGTGTTTTGCGTTATTTTTATCTCACCTGTTTCACAATTCATTGGATCAAAATAGTCTGACGGATAAATCGTCACTCCAGCAATGGTTTGTTTCTTGTCCTCTTCAACAAATCCGTGGCGTTTCAAAATATCGGTTACATACTGCACTACAGTATTCAAATTATAACTTCCATCTAAATTCTTAAAATGAATTGTATTATAAAATTCCAATATTTCTTTATAAAGCCCCAGCCCGGGGGCAACCCCGAGCCCCAGCCCGGGGGCAACCCCGAGCCCCAGCCCGGGGTTGGTCTGAGATGTACTTCCTATTTTCTCAATTCCCATAAATGGGCCGCTTTTCAAAACTTCATCAAGAGGCTGAAGGATTTCGACATCTGTGTCAAAGTATACGCCACCATATTCATACAATATTTTAAAGCGTGCATAGTCGCTGACAAAAGCCCACTTTTTCGCATCATAAGCTTCCATTGCATACTCACATGAGGAAAAATCAAAATTGGATTCATTCCATTCTCTGATTTCCCAGTCAGGACAGTACTTTTTCCATGAGTCTATATATTTTTTGTACTCATCTGGAAGAGGTTTTCCTCCGAACCAGCAGTAATGAATAATCTTAGGAATGTTCTGCATTTTGCTTTAGCTCCTCAATTTTCTGCAAGAATATCCGCGATACGCCGACAAGCAAAGCCATCGCCATAAGGATTACTTGCCTTGCTCATTTTTTCATACTCGTCGTTATCTGAAAGAAGTCTGCTAAATTCTCTATAAATCGTTTCTTCCTCAGTTCCAACCAATTTCAATGTTCCAGCAGCAATTCCCTCCGGGCGTTCCGTCGTATCTCGCATCACCAGAACGGGTTTTCCAAGGCTAGGGGCTTCCTCCTGGATTCCGCCAGAATCAGTAAGGATCAAATAGCTACGGCTCAGGAAATTATGGAAATCCAAAACCTCAAGCGGCTCAATAATATGGATGCGGTCATCTCCACCCAGAATCCTGTTGGCCGTTTCTCGAACAACAGGATTCATGTGAATGGGGTAAATCGCTTTGACATCGGGATGTTCATCCATAACACGCCGAATAGCACGGAACATATGCTGCATAGGTTCGCCTAAGTTTTCGCGGCGATGCGCAGTAATCAAAATCAATCTGCTACCTTTAGCCCATTCCAATTCAGGATGTGTATAATTTGCACGAACAGTCGTTTTAAGAGCATCAATTGCTGTATTGCCCGTCACATAGATGCTTGCCGCGTCTTTTCCTTCCTTTAGCAAGTTCTGCTTGGATTGTTCTGTGGGTGCAAAATTATATTTGCTGATAATCGACACCGCTTGACGGTTGAACTCTTCCGGATATGGACTATAAATATTGTAGGTGCGCAGTCCTGCCTCAACATGACCTACCGGGATTTGCAGGTAGAAACACGCAAGTGCTGTTACAAAAGTCGTGGAAGTATCACCATGTACCAAAACCACATCTGGCTTTTCTTCTGTCAGGACATCCTTGATCTTTTCAAGAATAGAAATTGTAACATCAAACAAGGTCTGCTTATCTTTCATAATAGACAGGTCATAATCAGGCTTTACATTAAAAACTTCCAGTACCTGATCCAGCATCTGGCGATGCTGGCCTGTAACACAAACAACCGTTTGGATATTACTTCTCCCTTTTAATTCGTTTACTAAGGGACACATTTTGATTGCTTCCGGACGTGTACCAAAAACAAGCATTACTTTTTTCATTTTTAATTCTCCTCTAAAACCCCAAATGTCTTTTTAATCATAACTTCTTCCGTATAACTGTGCTTAAAATCATCATACGCCTGCTCGATAATTTGAATCTGTTCTTTCGGATTCTTTGCAATACTTTCCAGAATAGTTCCGAGCTGTTCGACGTTTCCCATATCAAACAAATAGCCATTCACTTGATTTTCTATGATATATGGGATTCCTCCGACATTACTGCAAACTAGCAGCACCTTTGCATTCATTGCCTCTGGAATAGTAAGAGGAAACGCTTCATAGAGCGATGGTAGTACGAGAACATCATATTGCGGAAGCAGTTTGCGAACTTCACTTGAAAAGCCCATGAAATGAATCTTATCATCCCCGGCAGCAAGTTCTTTCAAGTTTCCCAAAAGACTTCCATCACCGTAGATATCGCATATATAATCCACATTTTTTAACCTTTTCAGTGCCGAAATCAAATATTCGCATCCCTTGACTTTTTCCAATCTTCCCACATAGCATATCCGCAAAGGTTCTATTTCATTTGACCTCAGACTTTTTTCAGCATAATAGATTTCCTTTACACCATTTGGTATCAAGTAAATTTTGTTGTTCTCAATTCCTCTTTCCAGCAGTAATTTTTCAATTGCCTTGGAAACAACAATTACTTTTTTACTTCTATGAAGGCAGTAGTTTTCTAATGCAACAAATGCTTTTCTTACCAGTCTAGGTTTATCGGCTCTATCGACATCCGCATTACTATGAACTGTTGTCACACGTCGTATTGGTAGATTCATCAAAACTGCAAGAAGTCCAGAATTGATGCCATTAACATCTATGACATCAATCTTTTCTCTCAGCAGAAGTTTTCTTGTTCTTTTTATATCACTGTATGAAAAATCCACCCCATGAATTTCCGCCTTTATTTGGGAATCCATAATAGCCTGTTCAAATTTACTTTTCTTTTTGGTCAATACGACTGCTTCATTTCCAGCCGCAACCCATCTTTCTATCAAAACAAGAAGGTAGTTTTCTGCACCACCAAAGTGTTTTCCCAAATCAATAAAGGCACATTTCATCCTGAAAACCTCAAACCATTTTAATTTCTCATTTTAATCTCTTTTGCTGGGATACCTCCCACAACGGCATATGGCGCGACATTTTTTGTAACAACAGCGCCAGCTCCAATAACAGCACCTTTTCCAACAGTGACACCCGCCAAAATTTTTGCGCCGTATCCGATCCATACATCATCTTCGATTGTAATTTGTTTCTCGTATGCACCCTGTTGATTCATCGGCACATCCGTTCTTGAAACATTATGATTTGCCGCAATCAGTGCCACATAAGGAGCCATCATAACATTTTCGCCAATTTGTACCGGCCCTTGGATATAGCAGAAATCTCCTATTCCAGAATTATTTCCTAAGCGCATTTTAGACGAAAGATGTGCTCTTCTTCCTATGTCCACATTCTTGCCGCAATAATCAAAATACAACTTCCCGCAGAAAGCTCGAATTTTCTGCGAAATCATCCAACGATGTCCCATCCCATAATGTGGTAGTACCCCCCCCCGAATGAGTAAAGGATATAACCAAGTGCCTTTGCTATTTTATTCATTTTCCTCAGCCTTTCCATGATGTTTTTCTTTGATAATCGCCGCTATAAATTTCCAGTTTCCAACAAAATATCTCTTAAACAATCTTCTTGGTTCCTGCATCACTCGGAAAAGCCATTCAAGATTAGCCCGTTGTACCCAAAGCGGCGCTCTTGGTATATTTCCTGAAATAACATCAAAACTACCGCCAACTCCCATGAAAACAGCATCGTTTCCTTCACTTTGCAAATACTCAATCAAGTATTCTTTCGTTGGCGATGTTATTCCAACAAAAACGATATCCGGTTTTTTGTCTTTTAACTCTGCTGAAATATCCGGCCAATCTTTCTCCTTAAAATAGCCATTATGTATTCCCGCTACTTTAAGATTTGGATGTCTCTTTTTCAGGACTTCACTGGTTTCCTCAACCACTTTTTGTTTTGCACCAAGCAAATAGATGCTGTATCCCTTTTCTTCACTTAATGCTACCAAGCTTTGCATCAAATCCACTCCAGCTACTCTTTCTGGTAATGGTTTTTTTAGGTACTTACTTGCCAGAATTACTGATGCACCATCTGCGTTTATCACACCACAGCTATTAACAATTTCGCGCATCTTCGCATTCTGGTTTACTTCGTTGATTTTGTCAGCATTGACACCCATAAGATGCAATGGTGTCTTTGTCTGCACATATTTTTCAACCAAAGCAATCGTTTCATTAACGTTTAATACATCAATCTCTGTATTTAAGATTGTAATCCGAGGATTATCTCCAAGTCTTTTTTCCTGGCATATTGTAGTTTGCATTTATCGTTTCTCCGACCTTATTTTTTGACTGCATAGCCTTTATCGTTGATTACTTTAATCACTTCGTCCACATACTTCTGGCAGACGTCATGGTCAGGTGCTTCCACCATAACACGCACCACTGGCTCAGTACCGGATTCACGCACCAGAATACGCCCAGTATCGCCCAGTGCTTCAGCAACTTTGTTGACTGCTTCCTGCACAGCCGGGTCGTTCTGTGCTGCCTTCTTGTCCGTCACACGGATATTCTCCAGCACCTGCGGATAGATTTTCAGCGGTGCTGCCAGCTCACTCATCGGCTTCTTTTTAGCCAGCATGACTTCCATCATCTTCAGGCTGGTCAGGATACCGTCGCCAGTACTGGCGTACTTGCTGAAAATGATATGGCCACTCTGCTCGCCACCAATGCGGCAGCCGTTCTTAGCCATGTATTCGTAGACATACTTATCGCCAACAGCAGTCTTGGCATAGCCGATGCCCTGCTCATCGAATGCTTTGTACAGACCAAAGTTGGACATAACTGTGGTAACAACGGTGTTGGTCAGCAGTTTTCCGCGTTCTTTCATGTAGCAGCCATAGATGTACAGAATGTGGTCGCCGGTAATAACATTACCTTTCTCGTCTACACACAAGCAGCGATCGGCATCGCCATCATAGGCGAAACCAACATCCAGACCTTTCTCAACAACAAACTTCTGCAAGCCCTCAATGTGAGTAGAGCCTGCGTTGTTGTTGATGTTGGTGCCGTTGGGCTGTGCATTGATCACATAGGTGTCTGCGCCGAGTGCGTCAAAGACGGACTTTGCAATGTTCCAAGAACTACCGTTAGCACAATCCAAACCAACTTTGACGCCCTTGAAGGAGTAGATGCCCAGAGAGATCAGGTAGCCCATATAGCGGTTGCGACCTGCCACATAGTCCACAGTGCAGCCGATATGCTCCCGATGCGCAAAAGGCAGTTCCGGCCAGTCCTGGTCAAACACATGGAGCTTGCCATCAATGTAGTCCTCTACCAGCAGCAGAGTCTCTTCCGGCATCTTCTCGCCGTAGCAGTCGATTAACTTGATGCCATTATCGTAGTACGGGTTATGGCTGGCAGAAATCATAATGCCGCAATCGAAGTCATCCACACGGGCGATGTAGGCCACAGACGGAGTGGTGGTGACATGGAGCAGGTAAGCATCTGCACCGGAAGCCGTCAGACCAGCCACCAGACTGTATTCAAACATATAGGAGCTACGACGCGTATCTTTACCGATAACGATACGGGCAGGCTCATGGTCATTGTTGCGTTCACGGAGTGCATTGTAATACCAGCCAAGAAAGCGCCCTACCTTGTAGGCGTGGTCGGCGGTTAAAGTAATTCCGGCTTCACCACGGAAACCGTCGGTTCCAAAGTATTTACCCATTTTTATCCTCTTTTCTTTTACTTAATCTCTCTGGAAAATATCTCTCGTATAAACTTTCTCTTTAACATCATCCAGACACTTGTCGTAACGGTTTGCGATGATGGCGTGGCTCATTTCCTTGAACTTCGCCAGATCGTTGACCACCACAGAGCCAAAGAAAGTCTCTCCGTCCTTCAAGGTCGGCTCATAAATAATGACCGTTGCGCCCTTCGCCTTGATGCGCTTCATAACGCCCTGAATAGAACTCTGGCGGAAGTTATCAGAATTAGACTTCATCGTCAGACGATAAACACCGATAGTTACAGATTTTTCCTGATCCTTGCTATACTCGTTATCCTCGTCATAGCCGTAATAGCCAGCCAGCTTCAGAACACGGTCAGCAATGAAATCTTTACGAGTACGGTTAGATTCCACGATTGCTTCAATCAGGTTTTCCGGCACATCGGCATAGTTAGCCAAAAGCTGCTTGGTGTCTTTCGGCAGGCAATATCCGCCGTAGCCGAAGGACGGATTGTTGTAATGGCTACCGATACGCGGATCAAGGCAGACACCATCAATGATCTGCTGGGTGTTCAGCCCCTTGCTTTCTGCGTAGGTATCCAGCTCATTGAAGTAAGCCACGCGCAGAGCCAAATAGGTGTTAGCGAACAGCTTGACCGCCTCGGCCTCAGTGAAGCCCATGAACAGCGTGTCAATGTTCTCTTTGATTGCACCTTCCTGCAACAGACCGGCAAACTCATGAGCAGCTTCTACCAGACGCTCATCGTTCAGGTCAGTTCCGACGATAATGCGGGAAGGATACAGGTTATCGTAAAGAGCCTTAGATTCACGCAGGAATTCCGGACTGAAGATAATATTCTTGGTATTGAACTTCTTACGCACAGAAGCGGTATATCCAACAGGGATAGTAGATTTGATGACCATAATGGCATTCGGATTATATTCCATAACCAGCTTAATCACAGCCTCAACCGCAGAAGTATCAAAGTGCTGGGTCTTGCTATCATAGTTGGTAGGAGCCGCAATCACAACAAAATCCGCATCGCTATATGCTGCCTTTGCATCCAGCGTTGCGGTCAAATTCAAGTCTTTTTCTGCCAAGTATTTTTCGATATAGTCATCCTGAATCGGGGATTTCTTATTGTTAATCATATCGACCTTAGCCTGCACAATATCGACTGCAACCACCTGATGGTGCTGCGCGAACAGCACTCCCAACGAAAGACCTACATATCCCGTGCCAGCCACAGCGATTTTATAATTTTTCATAGTTCTGTTCTCCCTCACTAATTTTTTTATTTGATAAAACAGCAAACAAGCCCACGGCGGATTGCTCAATGGCAATCCACCGTAGGCTCGATTCGTTCTCCTTAATTTTTTACTTGCTGCTCATTTTGTGGGTCAAAACAGAGCTGCACCAAAACCTCCCACCTATAACCTCTGGATTTTAGCTTCTCCGCAGCCTGTCAGCAAATAAACACTTTTGTCGAACGAGTCGAGCCGCCAAAACCCTTTATTTATCGTGGTTTTTCTTGGTTGACCCTATTATATCTCTAGCCCCGGTACCTGCAACGGCAATCTTATAATTCTTCATAATATCTACCCCTCCAATCCTTATTGCAGACATCCTCTAAAATCAGTTTGTGTCTATGTAGTTATCTTGAAAGACGCGTCCAATTTTTTACTCCCCACGCCCCAGCAGGCACACCTTGAAGGTCTTAAAGATAATTTTCCAATCCACCCAGAAGCTACGCTCCTTGACATACTTCACGTCCAGATCCATCCATTCCTCAAAAGAGAGGTCATTGCGGTGCGGGGCGATCTGCCAATAGCAGCTCAAGCCGGGGGTCACATACAGACGCTGCTTTTCGTAGTCGCCGTACTGCTCCACCTCGCGGGGAAGTGCAGGGCGGGGGCCAACGATACTCATATCGCCCTTCAAGATATTCCACAGCTGGGGCAGCTCATCGATGCTAGTCTTGCGGATAAACTTGCCCACACGCGTAATGCGCGGGTCGTCCTTGATTTTGAACACAGGACCATCCATCTCGTTCTGATCCAGTAGGTCGTCCAGTTTTGCCTCTGCATTGGGGCACATGGAGCGGAACTTATAGAACTTAAAGGGCTTTCCGTTACGTCCGATGCGCTCCTGACTAAAGACAGGACCCGCAGACGGATCATCGACTACAATTGCGATGGCAGTAGCCAGCATGACAGGCGACAGTACCACCAATGCCAAAGATGACAGGATTACGTCCTGCGTCCGACGCCCGATCCAGTACAGGCGATGGTCGCGCAGATTTTCCTTGCGGTTAACTTCAACTTCCTTATCGATTCCGACAGTATTCGTAGCCATTTTTTCTCCTCACATAAATTTGCGTTTGTTTATAAGTTTCTTGTTTTAACCCGCTTTTGCCGTAACGGTTTCGGCTTGTGCCGCCTGCTCAGATGGGCGTTTGGGATTGTTTTTCTCCCACCGCATCCCGATGGCATCCAACCTTGCAATACGCTCCTCTGTCAGAACAGCGCAGCTTTTTTCAGGATTATGACGGGTATACCGCTGCCGTTTGACCCATTTCCCGAGGGCGTATCCACCCGGCGAAACATAATCGACAGGTACTTTCAGGTCGCCGTGGGCTTCAAAATAGCGCTTTGCTTCTTGATATCCTTCGTTCCACTGGCGGTCATTGCGGTTGCCCCAATACATCCCGATCCTTTCCAGCCGCATGATCTGGTCATCCGAAAGCTTTTCCTTTTGGTACGCCCACTGCTGATTTGCCACCCAGCAGCCCAGCTTCTCCCCTGTGGCTGTTACATAGGAGCGTGGCATATTCAGGTTGCCGTTTTGCTCGTAATAGGCCACTGCCAGCGCATAAGCCTTTTCCCACTTGACATCAAAAACGCTCCACACCATACCGATCTCATCAAGCTGTGCGATGCGTTCATCCTTCAAGCGGTCATTCAGCCGCTGCTGCCTTGTTTTTATGACCCATTGCCCCAGCGGGTAGCCTTCCGGGTCGGTGTATTTGCCAGGTACCATCAGGCTTCCGTGGGCTTCATAGTACTTTTGGGCGGATTCCAGTCCTCGCTGCCATGCAATTTCGTTCCGGTTGCCCCAGACCATACCGATATCGTCCAACCGTTGGATCTGCTGCTGGGTCAGTTGACCGGGTATCTGTCCATCGCGCACCCGACGCTGCGTGATCAGCCATGTTCCCAGACTCAGTCCCGCCGGGGTCGTGTAGCGTTTGGGGATATTCAGGTCTCCGTGCTCCGCGTAATAGATGCTTGCCTCGGAGAAATAGTGCTCCCAGCTAGAAGAAAGGCTTGCCTGCAGCTGCTCAAACAGCACCCGGCAGTCATGCACCTGCTCGATGACCTCAAACCGCTCGGTGACGATCTTATCGCCTTCGCCGTTGGCGTAGAGCCGATGAACGGCCTCCTGCATCTCACTTTGCAAACCGGAAATACTGGTCAGGCCTTCAAAGTTGTTGACCACATCCAAGATCAAGGGTGTCTCTGTGTTCCCTGCCGTCAAAGCACGACCAATTTGCTGCTTGTAGATGATGGGTGAAATCGTAGGCCGAAACAGGATCACGCCCGAAATGCCTTCCACATGGACGCCTTCGTTGAGCATATCGATGCAGAACAGCAGCTTCAGCCGGTTGCTCGTGTCTGTCTTGAAATCCGCAAACGCTTTATCCGTATTCGGGTCATCGGAGTAAGCTTCGTACACCACAACATCCGGGTTAACACCTGCGAACCACTCCGGTACATGGGACACCATCTCGTCCATGTGCTCCTTGTTGGCGCAGAACACAATGTACTTACCGGACTTATTCGTGATATGATGGGCAAAGACCTTATCCAGACCATCCGCCTGTTCCAGTGCCCGGCGGAGCGCGTCCAGATACTTTTGGTTTGCATCTTGAATGCCCGGTGTCCGCAGGTTATCCACCCGTGCCTGATACTTTGCAAGTGTTTTCTGGTACTGGTAAACTGTGGTCACATATTTGGGGGCAGGCAAAATACCCCTGACGACTGCTTCGCCAAGGGTCATTTCGCTTGCAATATGTCCATCAAAAAGTTCTTCAGCCATATCGCGGTTATTGTCCAGATACCGGACGTTTGTTGCCGTCAGACCCATAAGTTTTGCGTCCGGGCATAACTTTAATAAAGCCACCGTGCTTTCGCCCCAGCATTCAGCACCGGCACGATGGAATTCATCAAGTATAAGATAGGCAGGCTTCTGCGCCGCAATTTTCTCCAGCTGTGCCTGCGTACAACACATCAGTTTGGCGTAGGTATAAAAGTGAACGTTTGCCAGCGGAAAATCCGGGTCGTTCCTTTTCAGGCTCTCGAGCTGGGTCTTGAAGATATATTCACTGGGAGAAAGCCAGATCACAACCTTCTCCGGGTTGTCCTCGATCAGCTTGAACGCAATGTAGCTCTTTCCGGTGCCGGTCGGATGAACAATGGCAGCCTTGCCGTACTGCTCCATCATCCGGACTGCCGCATGATATGCTTTCTCGTTGTGTTCAAACAGACGCAATGCCACCCTGTTCACCCCTTTCCGCAATAAAGGGGTATCCTCCACATGGAAAATGGAGGATACCAATCTTTCGACATCATTGTTTGATTTTCCCTATTATTTTATCATGGTTATATCTGGGAATCAATAGAAATCCGTACAAATGTATCCCACCTGACCTTAGAAAAAACCTCGCAGAAGCTGAAAGTTTTTTTTGCACATTGCCCAGTTTCGCATGAAAAATCCAGCAAAAAACGAAGGTGGACAGAATAAGTGGTCAGATGGGTGTCCAAACCGCAGGAGGAAACAGAAATGGCACGACGGGGAGAAAACATTCACAAACGCAAGGATGGTCGGTGGGAAGGCCGGTACATCAAGGCGCGCACGCCGGAGGGGAAAATCCAGTGGGGCTACGTCTACGGAATGGTCTATGCAGAGGTCAAACGGGTGCTCATTCAGAAGAAAGCAGAGGCGGGCTTCTACAACCTGAAAAGAACCGACCTGACCTTTGAAGCGCTGGCTGAAGTATGGCTGCACTCCCTGCGGAACAGCATAAAAGAATCCACCTATGCACATTATTCGTACACGCTGCACAAATATCTTCTTCCGGTTTTGAACAAAGTGCCAGCTGCATCCCTTGATGAGAGTTTCCTCGAACAGGCCATGCAGCAAATCATTGCGCCCACAGATGCCACGCACAAGCCACTGGGAAACTCCTCTGCCCGGGAATGTCTCTCGATGCTGCGCCGGATCTGTAAGTATGCTGCACATTTACGGCTGATCCGTCCGATGGAGTTGGAAGTTGCGCTGCCAAAAGCTGTTGATAAAACACCTGTGCCCCTTTCTCCGGCAGAACAGCAACGGCTTTATCATTATGTACAGGAGAACCCCACGCCTCGCAAAATCGGCTTATTACTGGGGCTTGAATTAGGTCTGCGTATTGGTGAGATTTGCGGCTTACAGTGGGGTGATTTTGACCTGAAACTTGGCACGTTGAAGATCAATCGGACGGTTTGTCGAATTTCCTGTGGAAACGGGCACACGAAGGTAGTCATCCAAACGCCTAAAACCCGCACCTCCCGCCGGGAAATTCCAATCCCGAAACAGCTGCTTATTATGCTGAAAAGGCTGCGCGGAAACACCAGTAATTCTACATGGCTTCTATCTGGTACTGAATCCAAGCCCACAGAACCCCGCTGCTATCGGAAAAGCATCAAGGCATATCTGAAACAGGCAACCGTCCGGCAGGTACGTCCGCACGCGCTACGCCATACCTTTGCAACGACTTGCCTGCAGGCTGGGTGCGATGTGAAAACTCTTAGCGAATTGTTAGGACACGCCAACGCCAACATCACTTTGCAACGCTATGTACACTCTGACCTGACCCGAAAGCGCCGGGAGATGAACCGGATATTCTCCCATCAGGTGTCTATGAGGGGAAGGAAAGTACTAAATTTGATGGAATAACGCCGGATTTTGACCATAGTCTTCCATTTTCCATATGGAGGATACTTTTTTGTTAAATAAATTCTTTGTCATTACGCAGCCACGTATTCTTTGCATCATAAGATGCGAACGCACCTCTTGCGAACATAAAAGACGAGTGTTATACTGAAGCCATTAAAAAAACATTGGAGGTGTCACCTATGCCCCGTCCCAAAGGAAGCAAGAACAAGACCAAGACCGTAAAAGCAACCGTTGACTTTGCTGCACAGATCGCCGAAAAGCAGTCCGCAAAGGAAGCCGCTGCTGCTGAAATCGCATCCATCACTGCGAACATTGATGCGCTGAAAGCTGACCTGAAGGCCAAGAAGGCTGAGCTGAAATCTATCGACAAGGAAATCGCCAGAATCGAAGCTAAAAAGGTCAAAGCTGAAACCAAAGCTGCGGAATCCGCAAAGAAAGCTGAAGCAGAGGACGTGCTGAAAAAGTTGCTGGCAAGCGGCGTGAGCGCAGACGATATCCTCGCAAAGCTGAAGTGATCTGAAAATTTCTGACGCAGAAGTTTACGGGAATTTCTACGCGGCAAGCAGTGCAACTTGGTACCAACTTGCGATTTTTGAATCGGATTTTTCAAAATCCAAATTCAAAATGCTTGTTGGGCTGTGCCCAATCCCCTTTCGTTCTGCATCGTGCGATGCAGGCTGCGCGTTTGTTCCAAACACTTCTATAACAAAAAAAAGATAGCCTAGGGCTCTTCCATAAGGGAAGAATCCTAGGCTATCTTCGTTTATCGGGACTTCATTTTTTCAGCGCCACTCTTTTCCTCTGCAAAGAACAGTTCTACATTTTTCTTTGCACGAAGAAGCTCCTGCATTTCTTCTTTCGCTTTACGATAATCCAGGTATACTGCTTTCTTTTCTGTCAGCAGCTTGGAATATTCCGCGTCCAACTCCTTGACCTTGTGGAGTTTTTTCAAGTTGGCTTCATCAAACGCCGCTTTCGCCGCCTTGTGCAGCGTGATCTCTGTGCGGTGCGTTTCCAGAAAGCGCTTGCTGTATCCGGTCTTGCGGTAGGCGTCATAGACCGGTCGCGTCTTGGCGTAGTTGATGATGTGCGCTTTCAGCACTGCAATTTCTGCCAGCCGCTTCTCTGATGCTTTAATGGAATCGCCTAGCTCATGGTATCGTGCAGTCGCTGCATTTACTCGCTCCTGCATTTCTTCGATGCTGCCGATTTTATTTTCCTGTAAGAAAATCAGGGTCTTGGACATTTCTTTCAGATTATAGCGTTTTGCCCACCGTGCGTAGCCTTCACCTTTGCCCTCGGAGAGTTTTGCCTGAATGTCCACCAACAGATGGAACGGCTGCTCTTTGGGCGGCTGCTTCTGGTACGGCTGGTGTTTCGCCTTGCCCTCCAGCACTGCCTTGATTTCATCTTCGCTGTATCCTGCGCCCAAAGTGCGAAAACGGATGAAGCGTTTCTGCCGTGCGCCTTTGACCGAAGTGTGTTTTCCTCGTTTGATTTCATAGCCTTGCTGTTCCAGCTTTTGAAGAAAGGATTCAAAGTCTACAGAGTTTTCGTTCAGCAGGATGTTGTCGATTACGGCACACAGCTTATCCCGATTGCTTTCTCTGGGTGGATAAAGGGTGCGTTTCTGCCGCTCCCGATACGGCTTGATTTCAATGACGGACAGCTGGTGTTCCAGACAAATCAAATCGCTCAATCGCTGCACCGCCAGCCCGGACAACAAAAAATCCCGGAATTTTCGGGTGCTGTCCAATGCAGTGGAGTTGTAGATAATGTGATTATGAATGTGTTCTCGGTCGGTATGCGTTGCGACAATAAACGCATACTTGCCTTTGGTGAAACGCATTGCCAGTTCGTAGCCCACCTTGTTGGCTTCTTCGGCGGTGATCTCACCGGGTTTGAAAGACTGTCGAATTTGATAGGCAATCACATCACTTTTCTGCCTGCGCCCAGTCATCAACTCATACTGGCGTTTGGAGAGCATAAATTCTTCGTCTGCGGTCAATGGGCTGCACTCATAGCTGCTGACCAACTCTCCCTTGTTCGTTTTGTCAGGATTCTGCGCATAGTCCGTGCGGCTTTTCAGGCAGGCCGCAACCGACTTGCCCTTGTTTTTGTGCAGCGCGATCAAACGTGTTGCAGCCAATTCTACCACCTCCCGGCAAAAAGAAAATGCCGCACAATGGCGGCATAAAGATTTTATAATTCTGCAACCCAGCCACTGAACCATTCCACGGCTTCCACAATGACTATTCCGGCGGTGATGAGCAGGAAGCATCCAAACTCTGCCACCAGTAAAATCAAAAACTGCAGCCACTCCCGGCAGTACAGCGTATAAAGGCC
>ENA-OPWD01000277-OPWD01000277.1-human-gut-metagenome-genome-assembly--contig:-NODE-277-length-44345-cov-5.107067_pt1 | contig 44345 bp, 31 predicted proteins | sample MGYA00241502_ERZ501996 | MGnify/ENA primary metagenome ERZ501996 (study PRJEB25962, sample SAMEA2042011) | human gut metagenome | biome: human gut; feature: human-associated habitat; material: faeces... | reverse complement strand
CATCGTAAACACCCTTTCCAATCAAGGGTGTTGCAACGTTCGCTAGAATCCGCCCGGCAACGAGATTTGCACTGGTCCTTAAATGAGACCGGAAATCCAGCTTTGCTCATTGGGTACGATGCCGATGAACGTTGCGCGGATTCGATGCCATACTTTAAAGGCATTGCGACCGGTGAAGATAGGCAACGGCATCTCATCGTCATCGCATTGCAGGATTCTGCAATGCGTGACGCGTTCCTTAAAGTGTGCATTGATATCATCTCCGTTTTACAAAACGTGCCGAAAGGCCAACAACGGCATGCTGTCATCATCCGTTTGGAACGTTGGGCCTATTTCTTCCGCGGGAAAAAGGCCAAACTGACCGAAGAGGAGCAGAAGGGTCTAATTGCAGAGCTTGTCTGCCTCCAGCGTGTAACTCTGAAAATGTTGGAGCCCAAGGCGGCGCTGCGAAGTTGGGTCGGGCCGCAACGGGCCGTCCATGATTTCGTGTTTGGGCAAACCTCAATAGAAGTCAAATCGAATCGAGGAGCAGGAACTCCCAATATCACCATCAGCTCTTCATCGCAATTGAGCGTGAATGATGACGAGGCATTGTTCCTATATGTTGTTGAGGTGAATCAAGCGTCTTCCCCCAACGAAGGGCGCACACTCGCCGATTACGTCCGTCACACGCGTGAATCATTCGATTCCCCTCTGGACGCTCTTGAATTCGATCTCAAACTTTCGCAGGTTGGCTATAGCGAAACGGATGACTATTCAAGCACGTTATGGAGCGTGGGGAGTATCCGCTGCTTCACTGTTTCCCAAGACTTTCCGCACATCGAAGAAGATTCGCTAAATCCGGCGATCTCCTGTGTCACGTACAAGGTGAATCTTAACTGCTGCAATCCATTTGAAATAGGCGAAGAACAGATACGGAATTCTTTAAGGGGTAATGATGCCTGATACAACTGAACTGGAACAGTTCTCGGAGGAATTTTTCCAAGATATCCTCAGTGAATCTGAGAACGGTGGTTGGAGAGAGGATATTTTCTTCGACAAGTTTACCGACTACCTCACCGACGCCGGAGAATTCAATGAGGCCATACGCGCCAGCTATCAGCCAGCCAGCGGACAACTTCGCGTGGATGGATATTGCGGTGATCCGCTCGAAAGTGGTTCAACAGGCGGATCCGACGAACCGCTGACGTTGGGACTCATCGTTCTCGATTTTCATCAAAGCGGGGATTTGGCGACATTAGGCACCCGCGACATGAACGCGATTTTCAACCGTCTCATGCGTTACCTGAACAGTGCGCTCAACCCTCAGTGGCGCCGTTCGCTGGAGACCTCCGATCCGGGATTCGGCCTTGCCGATTTAATCGCGACGCGATGGAGCCGGATAACCAAGATTCGTCTGTTCTTGTTGACAAACAAGGTGCTCAGCAATCGAGTCGACGGTAAAACGGCCGGAGACTATCAAGGCCGCTCCGTCGTATACAGCGTATGGGACATCAAGCGTCTTTTCGCCCTCACCAAAGCGGCAAACGGACAAGAACCGCTGCAGGTGCGGTTCGACGAAAAGCCTCTGCACCCATTGCGGGCGCTGCTCGCAAGCGCCAAGGATGCGGATAATCCCGTGTACCTTGCGGCCGTTCCGGGCAATGATCTGGCGCGCATCTACGATCGTTGGGGCACAAGGCTGCTCGAGCAAAATGTCCGAGTTTTCCTGCAGGCCCGCAGCAATGTCAACAAGGGCATCAAGCGGACCCTTGAGAGCGAGCCGGAGCTGTTCTTCTCATTCAACAACGGGCTGACAGCCACGGCGGAACATATCGAGACGGAAATGACGCCGGACGGACTCAACATTCTCTCCTTGGACAATCTGCAGATTGTCAATGGAGGCCAGACCACGGCATCCGTCTATGCCGCTTATCGGGCTGGTAAAGACCTCAGCAAAGTGTTTGTCCAGATGAAGCTCAGTATTGTCGATCCGAAAGAGGCCGAAGATCTTGTTCCGCGTATATCCGAATACGCTAACAGTCAGAACAAGGTATCGCAGGCCGACCTGTTCGCCAACCATCCGTTCCATGCTCGTATGGAGAAGTTCTCTAGGCGTATCTTGGCTCCGGCCCAAGAGGGAAGCTTCAACCAAACCAAATGGTTCTATGAGCGTGCCAGGGGTCAGTATGGTGACGCTCAGGCATACCTGACTCGCGGTGAGAAAAAAGCCTTTTTGGCCGAATATCCGAAGAACCAGAAATTTGCCAAAACCGATTTGGCTAAATATGCGATGGTCTGGACGGATAAGGCTTATTTCGTCAACCGTGGTGCCCAAAAAAATTTCGCGGAGTTCGCTAAAGAAATTGCAAGGATGTGGACTGAAAATGATCTCCAGTTCAATGAACACTATTACAAAACCCTTATCGCTCAAAAGATAATCTGGGATGCCACTGAGAAAATCATCCCGCAGATGGAATGGTATGAAGCGGGTGGGTATCGATCGCAGCATGTCGTGCTTACTATCGGATTGATCGCGGAAGCTGCCCGTCAGCACAAGAAGAAAGTAGATTTCGAACGAATCTGGAATGCCCAGTCCCTCGATGATGCTTTTAGAAGAGTCATTCGGCAGGCGGCCGATGCGGTTCACCCAATTCTTATGCATCCCGCTCAGGGGTATCGCAACATCAGTGAATGGGCCAAGCAGCCGCATTGCTGGGAAGCGGTGAAAGCATTGCATGTTGATTGGGATCCAGTTTGGCTGAGCGAGCTGATTTCTCCCCAAGAGGAATGGGCTCGTAGTCGTAGCAGCGCAAAGGAGCAGCGAGAAACAAACGGCATCGAATATGCTGCCGCGGTGGTGAAAGCTGGCCCTGATTTCTGGAAAAACGTGGCGCAATGGCTTGTTGCTGAAAATGAAGGAGACGAAAAGGAACGTGGATGCGTGAATGTTGCAGCTTCCATGCCTGCTAAGGTCCCAAGCGATAAGCAAAGCGCTGTCATTGTCAATCTGATGCGACGGATAGAAAAGGTTGGATGTCCATACCGTCTAAAGCTTTAATGAGCTAGATATCAGGTGCCGCATTATGTGGCACTTGATATTCTGAGCGTCCGTAGATCATTTCAGAAGTCAAAGATCATTGACTGTTCTTCGGCCCGGAATCCATTTTTGACGGGATGCGGACTGCCTCATCGCGCTGCCATCTCGGTGAAATTATCAACTGCGTGATTATCTCGCAGTTGATAGCACTTTTTAAGTGTTGTATCGCTTTCGTGTACAACGTTTATTTTTGCAGTTAATGTGATTGGAATTGAATTGGAATATCTGACGGGCCATTATGACCCGTCAGATATTCTGTGCTTAAGCGCCCTTCATACATACTGCTTGGCGGTCCTCGTCATGGCGGCACGGATTCTGCCAAGTGCGCGACCATTACGTTCCAGACATTTCGTCTGGACCTTGCCAAACGCTTGGCAAGTCCTTCCAGCCGTTGCACTGACTATGCTCGTTGCATTCAATATCAGGTGTTCCATTATGGAACACCTGATTTCCCGTCAGGAGTTTTCTTCTGCCCGTGACTCCATGGAATGTGAGCGATTCCAGATTCGCTCATTTGGGGTTCGTGGGTACATGGTTCGCATATAAATCGCTTGCTATGGGCGTATGAAGGGCAAGATACTGCCGCCCCAAAAGCCCTCCGCTTCGCTCCGGTCTGCTTTTGGGTTGCCTAGAAACGACTCATGATCCATATCTCGTTGCATCTGCTTCGGCCGGATTTGGCGTGAAAGTCGGGGCAAAGCATGTGTAACGGACCTCATAACCCTTGAAATTATTAGGCTTGAGGCTTTTGAACAGAAAATGCATACTATAGACAACTCTATAAAGTGTAAAAGTGTAAGCAAGAACGTTGAAATTCCAACGTTTTATTACTCTTTTCAATATCGCAAAGAGTAAAAAGAGTAAATGTGTAAAAGTGTAAATCAGATGCCCCGATAGGCGCTTAGAGTGACAAATAGAGTGCTACAATCAAACCAGTAATCGCTGAAAGCCTTGCTATCACTGGTTTTGAGGATAGTTGTTAGGGAATCTCGTATTCTCCGCCCGGATTGGAACCCCGGAAACCGTTGAAATCATTCGGTTTCTGGGGTTCCTTCTTTTCCACTCCGTTTTCCGGTTCCTTCCAGATTCCCTCCGAATGCTTCTTTCATTGGCCTCGGTTTTTTGAATCGTCCCGTATCGCAAGTCTCGCGTGTACGGGCCGGCATCCAGGAAAGTCTCTGATTGCCATGCTGCGGCTTATTGGTGCCAGTCTGTGGTCTCAATAATGGGATTGTTTGCCCTCATATGTCGATATTTGATTGCGATTCGGTGGGGGAGTTGCGTACATCGTCGTTTTACGCGCACTTTTGCGCTGCGCTACGTTACGCTCGAAATCGTGACGTTGAGAGAAAGAAGCACGACGATGGTTGACAAGACGGCTGCCGGCAGCCAGCAGACTGACCAACGCGATGCTGATACTCGTGACTCTCTGGCGGCGCTTGCCCGACGCCGTTCGAATTCATCGACAATCGTATTGCAGAGTGATGTGCAGGCCGCTCCGCAGGAAAAGCAGGAAAAACAAGAAAAGCAGAGCGAAGCTGGGTCTGCCTTGCAAACGGGCGAGGATGCGAATGATGACGCGAATCGTGCGGAAGAATCGCAAACCGTGAAAGAAAAAGACGCTGTGGATGGTCCTGATAATACGCAGCAGCCGCAAATGGCATCCATAAGCGCCATCACAACGCAGGTTTTGCCACCAAGCTTTATTCCGACCGCAACCGGTCGTATTCGTCCCGTAACGGGCGCTTTTCCCGCAGTTCAGTCCGCTTCGCAGACGGAACAGGCGCAGCGCAGGCGATCCATCCGCTCGTTGGCCGCGGGGTCGTTGCGTAGAACCAACATCGGCAATGCTGAAAAGGCCGGCGATGTGGGGAGCGCGGGTAGTACCGGACGGACGGCGGGGAATGGCGATACGCCGTCGCCGCGAATCGCCAGCAGTGCTCCCCATTATGCGAATTGACCAGTGGACTGATCAGAACGGCCAACGTAACAAATCAGTGGGAATACTGGACATACACGCGGTTCACGCACGGTACGCGCGCTTCGCGCTGCATTGTACGTCGCTGTACTACGTCATTCCAATTGAATCGCAACAATGCGTATAGCAGATGAAAAGCACATACGAAAAACGCGCATGAAAAACGGTCCCGATATATTCGAGACCGTTTTTTCATGAGTCGATGAAGCAAACGCTGTCCGGCAGCGAGCCGGCTCAGTCTTCGCTGGTTTCGCGCTTATACTGCACGAACGTCTTCATGGCGTAGGCAAGGCCGGCAAGCAGCAGAATGGCTGCGCAGGCAAGGGAAATGCCGATGCCGGTCTGCGCAAGCTGCCCATATTCCGACTTGGTCAGCGCGCCGGTGGATGCGGCGGTTTGATCGCCGGACGCTGCGATGGATCCAGTTGCGGCACCATTCGTGCCAGTGTCGGCAGCCGTGCGCACAGTGCCAGTGGTGCCGTTGGCTCCAGTAGCGGTTGTACCAGCATTCGTTCCAGCCGTGGTGCCATGCGTGCCGGTAGCAACGGATGAGCCGCCCTGCTGACCCGTCTTGGAGTTCGCGTCCTTCAACGCCGCGATGAACGACTGATGCCACTGGTGGCTGCTCGCCGCGAACGCGTCATGCCTCGTCTTGAGTTCGTCGTGAGTCTCTTTCATGTCGGCATGCATCTGGTTGAGATGGGCCTGCGTGTCCTGCATATCCTGATGCAGAGCGTCGTGACGCTCCTGACCGCGCTTGACCGCGCCGTCAATCGCATTCTTTATATCCTCGCGGTCCTCCTGGTAGTTCTTCCAGGCCTGCTCATTGTACTGGCGAAGCGCGTCGGCGTCCTCGTGCGCGTTCTGATGCAGCTGCTCGGCGTGCTGCTTGGCGGTATCGATGTCCGACTTGATCTGCTGGTTGGTTTTGCGCACATGCTGTACGGCATCGCACGCTTTGTCGGTGCACACGGCCATATCCTGGTCGATCTGCCCGCTGATGGCGGTGCTGCCGGCCAATCCGTCCGTAGACGGTGCGACTTCACTGGCTGAAGCCGCGGAAGGCAAGGCGGCCATGCCGATGGTTAATATTCCCGCCGCTGCAGCTGCTGCAATACGATTCCTCATGGTGGTTCCTCTCCTGCGCACGTTTGCATTCGATCTGTGATTGTGCGCTCGCGTTCGTTCCGTATGCCATAGTAGGAGGGGAATGTGCCTAAATAAACCGGTGGAAAAATGACATTTGTCTAGTTTCTGCGATGCTGCAGCAGTCTTCATAGTTTAAGCGGGAAACCAGAATCCAAGCCAGAAGCCGGAACAGCCTGCTCAAAACATGACCAAGCAGGCCAAGCAACGGCTCAGACCGCCCGTACTTATCCCGCCCGTATTGGTTTATCTAGCGGCGGCCCCCAACAAAGATCACTCAACAATAGTAATGAATGGGCTAGCCGGCAGATTAAAGTCGTTGTACAGCATGCTCGCGCACTTCGGATTGCCACTGAACAGGTAACGTACCTGGCTCATGGCGTTGAGATCGTTCAGTATTGAACCATCGGCTGCGGTGAGCAACACCTGATTGCCCCTGATAGTGGCATTGACCGCCTGCCATTGACCGGAATAATTGGCGACCTCAAACCCCTGCAATGCCGTAGTGGTGGGAGCGGCGATATTGCTGATACCGCTTAACGGGGTCGCTTTCGGAGCGCTCTTATAGTTTGGTGCGATTGCGCTCGCGGTTTTCGAATAGTTCGGCTGCATGGCTTTCAGCCCGCTTGCGGTGCCGTTCCGGAAAGACAAGGCGATTGCGCCGTTCGCAGTGTGCCGGGCACGTTCGATAAGCGGTCCGTTGGGTACGGTGGTGCCGTCTTCCATGGCGAGATACTGCGCGGCCATGCGTGCCCCGAGAATATCCTTGCCGAGCGGATGGATTAGCGCGGATGTGCCCTTATCTGTGTCAAGGGAAACCGTCATCGCCACGTTTGACGAATCGTGCAGGTTGGTGTTGCCAAGCGTAGTCCGTTGCGCTTCTCGCACGTTTTGCGTGTACTGGTAGTTTGGCCAGCGCGCGAGCTGTACGTACAGGAACGGCAGGTCCTTGCGTCCGAACACGTTACGGTACTGGTTGATGAGCGTGGTCATTTGCGATTCGTATTGCAAGGCAGTTCCGTAATTATTGGCGTCATCGCAACCTTGATACCACAGCACGCCCGCCACATGGAATCCCTTCAACGGCGCGATATGGTTCGCATAAATATCGCCGCCTTGTACATGCCGGCGAATAGGCGTGCCACCCCACGCGGTCTGGATGATGCCAATCGGCACATTGGGGTGCTTGGCGCGCAACTGCATGGCGAATTGCTGAGCCAGATAGCTGAGGTGCAGTGAATTCGTGGAATCTGCAGTCAGCCATGCATCGGCGCTCTGATTAACAGCGGACAGTGGAAAATCAGTGTCTTCAACATCATGATTTGCGATGACAAATTTCACGTTGTCATCTACGAGCGGTTTCGGCAAATCGCCTGTCGTGATTAGTCCGTTGCCAAAATTGTAAGTAGCGTTTTCGTAATACTGCACATAGTTGAGTTCCATATTCGACTGGCCAGCGGCTACGAAGACGTCTCCCACATACACTTTGGCCAGGTTCAGCACGGTTTTGCCGGCGTACTGCACTTGCAGCGAATACGGATTGAGACTTGCCTTTTGCGCGCTCAGCGTGCAGGTGAAACTGCCGTTCTTCGCTACCTTTGCCTTGACGCTCTCGGAGGTTTTGCCTTGCGTAAGTGTCGCTGACAGTTTCGAAACGTCGATGGGGTTGCTTTCCGTGGAGCTGACGTTGCCTTTGACTACGATTGGCTGATCGCGCTGGAACACCATATTGTCCATGTAGTATGAGGGCAGCTGCACATCAACAGTGGCCGCAGTATGGGCGGTGGCGGTGGATTGCGATCCGGTTTTACCGGTTGCCGTTCCGTTGCCCCATTTGGGGCCGCACCCGACGATGATGGCAACGACTATTCCTACGGTTACGATAACGGCAAGCGCCGTTCTTGCCAATCGTTTTGCGCTCAATTCTGATTTGCCTCGTTCTTTGTCAACGCCCGCTCGAAGGTTCTGGCCTGTTTGTCATATGCGGCTCGTTCGGTGTTGGCTTTGCTGGTGGTCCCGGACGGGTCGGCTTTGCAGTCAAGCGCCTTCGGCGATTTGACTTCTTCTTTATACAAGGTGCTGAGCTTTTCCAGATCATATGAGGAATCCATGCTGGAAAATGCGTCGACAATCTTTCCCTTGAGCTGGAAATCCTTGGAATATGAAGCGTTCATGGCGGCAACCGCGTCTCTGCAATCGTTGATGGCATTCAGTTCGCGCATTTTCTGCGATGTTCTCACGCCCATGACGCCGAAGACCACAATGCATACCGCAACGACGATAACGGCTACGATGATGGAACGGCGAATCAAGTTCTTGACATGGTTATGTACCCAAGTGTCGCCATCTTGCACGCCTTGCGATATGGCGATTTGGAATGGATCTTTGGTGTTTGTTTGATAGGAAACCGCTGATGCGTCTGTTTCAGGCTTTCCGTTACGATTGGTGATGTTAACGGAATTGTCGGGTTTGCTGGTTTCGACGGTCGCGGTACTGCTGAACGTTCGGGGCTTACGGACGCTATTTGTTTGACCGTCAGCTTTGTCCGGCTGCTTTTCGTGCCGTGCCATGCTTTCCTCCAGGAGTCCGCGATACCGTTTTGATGTTGTCTATTGGAGGTGGTCCGACAAGGTCCTCTGTTCCCAAATGACAATACATAAGGTATGTTACCCGTTCCACTTCCGAATGCCAGCACTTCATGTTGTGGCATATTCGGTAAATGTGAAGTTTGGTTTGGAATCCATCTGCTTTATTTTGAGTGGGGACATCTCAGAATACACTTAAGTTCTGCGTGTGCAATTGCGTCAACGCGTGAAATGCGTTTTGTGAGAGAGGCTGACGATGATATCGCCGAAAAGCTTGATGAAGATTGCGACCACCGCTTCCGTGGTTGCAATGACGGTTTCCGTTGCCGTGGTGCCGGCTTACGCCATGCAGGATATTGCGATTGAGGATACGCCAAGTTCTTTTGCCGCAACTGTGGATGATGCGCAGAATTCGTCAAACAGCATACCGGACAATCCGAACGCGACGCTGCCGGAAACGGTAAGCGAAAACATTTCGGACGATTCCACTGTGGTTTCGGAGAACCTTGCGGTTACGCCGGAAGGTGATGTACAGAACATTGAGACCGGCGAAACCGTGACGGATGAGACATTGGTCGGCACCCAGGATCAGCAGCCCGACCCGTTGGCCAAGACGGATGGCGAATCGTTCATTCCGGTGAGTGCATCGGATGTGAAAGATGCCGTGGAACAATCTGTGAAACAATCCGTGGAGCAATCGTCCTCAAAAAACGGAGCCACCGTGAAGCTTGCCAAATTCGATGGCAACGATTACGGCGCGCATTGGGGAACCTACAACAATACGAAAGCCTTCTTCGACTATAGAAACAACCTGTTCGCCCAGCAGGCCAAAGGCGTGATCGACGTCTCTTCATGGCAGGGGGATATCGATTGGGCTAAGGCGAAAGCCGGCGGCGTGGAAGGCGCGATCATCCGTCTTGGCTTTGGATGGGGCAATGACGCCGATGCCAAAGCGCAACGCAACATTAATGAATGCAAGCGGCTGGGTATTCCGTTCGGCATCTACTGGTACTCGTATGCGGAGGATGCGAGCGGTTCCAGGCAGGAGGGCAACGATGTGGTGTCCAAGCTCCGCCAGTTTGGCGTGAGACCGAACGACTTGAAATACCCCGTGTACTACGACCTTGAGAGTTGGACGTGGACCGGGCACACGCCGCCGAACGATCCGAACGTGTATAACGGCATCGTCAATGCTTGGTATGGCGCGTTGCAGTCCGGCGGTTACCAGAATCTCGGCGTGTACTCCTACACGAGCTACTTGCAGGGGCCGTTGAACAATGCGAACATCTATGCGAAGACACGCTGGGTGGCGCAATATGGTCCGCAGATGGAATTCACGGCGTTCGGGACCAACGATCGTGGCTGGCAGTACACCGAAAGCGGTCATATCAACGGTATCAGTGGCTCCGTGGATATGAGTGCCTTTGGCAATAAGACTTCTGTGCAGAATGGAGGGAATGACGATTCTCAGCCTTCCCTTGATGTGCGCAAGATGAGTGCTGTGAGCATTCCTAATGGGAATTATTACATCAATGTACGTTCCAAAGTGGCTTCTAGTGTTGATATCCCTGGAGCCAGTGGAGCGGATTCCACAGCTATTCAGCTGTACTCCGGCAATGGGTCCAAAGCTCAGCAGTTTACTTTCACTAAACAGTCTGATGGCAGCTATGTGATTGTTAATGTGAATTCCGGTAAGGCCTTGGACGTTCGTAATGGCGCTGCGGGTAATAATGCGGTGGTGCAGCAGTATTCGGCGAATGGTACGAACGCCCAGCGTTGGTTCATCCGTGATTCGGGAGCCGGTTATTACTTGCAATCCGCATTAGGCAATTGGGTTCTGGATCTAAGTGGTGGCAGCACGGCCAACGGTACCGCGATTCATCTGTATACGCCTAACGGAACGGTCGCGCAACTCTTCACTCTTTCCTCTAGCGAAGTCAATATTCCGACAGATGCGCCAGCAACGATTCGATCAACGAAAAACACTGGATTGGTATTCGACGTTCCTGGTGCATCAACTGCCAATAGCACGCAAATCCAGTTGTATACAAGCAACGGTTCCAACGCGCAAAAGTATCGTTTTACATCGGTAGGAAATGCGACCTACCGCATTACCAATGTGAATTCCGGTAAAGCATTGGATGTGTATGGAGGCTCGACGGCCAATGGTGCAGCGTTTCAACAATATGACAGCAACGGTACCAGCGCCCAACAATGGACCGTACGTAACTACGGTAGCGGCAAGGTGACATTAATATCAGTGAACGCGAACAAAGCCGTGGATATTCCTGGCGGCAACGCCACGCAGCAGACCAAACTGCAGATGTACACGCCTAATGGAACGGCAGCCCAGCAGTGGACAATAAGCAAGGTATCTACTCCAAGAGAACGTATGGATGCCACAGCTGATTTACATAGGAAGGATCTTCCTGACGGCACCTATGCGTTCGGATCAAAGCTGAAGACTTCCATGAAAGTCGATGTTGCCGGTGCTTCCAAGAGCGATAGCGCCAATGTGCGATTGTGGGGCGGTAATGGTACAAACGCACAGAAATGGAAAGTAACGCATGACGGCAATGGCTATGTGACGTTGATTAGCGTGAATTCCGGCAAAGTATTAGACGTTTACGGTGCAAGCACTGCAAATGGAGCCAATGTTCAGCAGTATGTATCAAACAACACGTATGCCCAAAAGTGGATCGCCATCAAGAACTCAGACGGATCGTATACCTTCCAGTCCGCGCTCGCGGAGAACAAGGTTCTGGATGTTTCGGGTGCTTCTACTGCCAATGGCGCTAACGTACAGTTGTATAGTGCGAATGGCACGAACGCTCAAAAGTGGGTGAAGTAGTCAAGCAGTAGATATTTCAAATGTGGCCTGAGAACAAAACTGCTTGTTCTCAGGCCACATTTGAAAGTTGCGTTATTTTTTGCGTCTCATCATGGCAAATTGGTTGGCGTCGATGATGAACGCCTTACGATCGTTCTTGGCCATGACGTCGAGGATTATTCCCGCTATGAACAGCAGGATTCCCGCGATAACGAGCATAACTGCTCCGATGAGTGTGGGGAAGCGCGCCACCATGCCGGTATGCCAGAAGTCTACTGTTACGCTACCGCACAGTATGATGCCGATGATGCCGATAATGGCTCCGAGCCCTCCAAAGAACGGCAGCGGCTTGTATTCGCGGATCATGCGGAAGATGGTGCTCATCACCTTGATGCCGTCACCCACGGTGTCAAGTTTGCTGACGGAGCCTTCCGGGCGGTCACGGTATTGAATCGGCATCTCGAACAGGCGTAGATTGTTGTTCAACGAATGGATGGTCATTTCGGTCTCAACTTCGAAGCCACGCGAAAGCACTGGGTAAGTCTTGACGAATGTGAACGAAAACGCTCGGTAACCGGTCATGATGTCGGTGACGTCCGCATGGAACAGGCCGTTGATGGAACCGCGTACCAAGCGGTTGCCAAAGTTGTGGAATGGTCTCTTGTTCTCTTGGAAATATGTGGAGCTCAGGCGGTCACCGATTACCATGTCATAGCCTTCAAGCACTTTATCAACCATGGCTGGCGCCGCATCAGCAGGGTAAGTATCATCGCCGTCTGCCATGACATATACGTCGGCGTCAATGTCTTCGAACATGGCGCGAATCACGTTGCCTTTGCCTTGGCGCGGTTCCTTTCGTACAATCGCACCTTCGGCCATAGCGATTTCGGCAGTGCGATCAGTGGAGTTGTTGTCATACACATAGATGTCGGCATGCGGCAGTGCTGCTTTGAAGTCGCGTACCACCTTGCCGATGGTGACTTCCTCGTTATAGCAAGGAAGCAGCACCGCAACGGAAACGTTTGAATTCTCAGGCATACGTTCTACTATAGCTTTTGTACTGGCCGTTTTTCGATTTTGCACGAGTTCATCATGCTACAGGTTTCTGCGTGGGATACAGCACGAGGAATGGGATTGTGCGGATGTTTTATAAATATAATTGCTAGGGAAACGATATAAGCGAATGAAAAAACGCGTGGTTGGGTATGACATTATCAAATCGATGGCGATGTTCTTTGTAGTGATGCTCCACTACTCATTTTACACGAGATTCTATTCCAGCGGGCTTGCTGGAACGGCGGTCACCGTATTGTGCGTGGTGTGCGTGCCATTGTTCTTCGCTGTGAACGGCGCGCTGCTTCTTCCTCGGAAGATGGATGAGGCGAAGCATTATCGGAAGACGCTGAACATCGTCATTGTGGTCACCATCTGGAGGCTGCTTGCCGCGGCGTTCTTCGTTTTCGTGGACGGTTCCCATCCGGTGACGTTGAAGGATCTTGTGCTGTTCCTGCTTGGCGGTGGCTTTGGAGATTATCCGACCGGTTATTTTTGGTTCATGAACGCCTTGATCGCAGTGTACCTTGTTTTGCCTGTGATGAAAATGGCGTTCGATTCGGAACGAAAGCTTGCATTCAACGCGCTGCTGGCTGTTTTGGCTGGTTTTACTGTGGGCAAGGATTCCCTGAAACTTGTTCTGCAGATTCTGGGAACCGCAACGAACCATGATTTCGCCTCGATTCTGAATGCACTTGATGAATTCTACATTTTCGGCTCGTACGGATACGTTTTGTTGTATTTCCTGATTGGAGGGATGATTGGGCGCTATCTAAAGCAGAAGCAGACCGGGGAACTCGATGCCGACGTCCATCATCCCCTGTTCGATATCTCTTGGGGTGAAGCCAGCGCTGGCATCGTTGTCTGCTATGCGTTGACGTTACTGATCCAGCGATACCAGCATGCCACCCACGGCACTAATTTGACTGTGGAGAACGGCTATTGGCTGCTACCGTCATTCGTTGCAACGATACTGATTCTGTTGGTATTGGGGCGGGTGAATATCCAAGGCATTTGGGCCAAAGTATTCCAGGTGATCGGCATGAACACGTTCGGCGTGTACATGCTGCATTTGGTCGGATTGGTGCTGTTGAGCAGATTACAGGCTCTACCATGGCTCCAGTTCATGGGAAACTTGAATTCCGTTGCAGTGACTTTGCTGAATGTGGTGTTGTGCGGTTGCGTGTTCGCCATATGTCTTGCAGTATCCGTGCTGTTCCGAAAGATCCCGTATATTAATCGTTTGTTCGCGTTGTAAGCATTATGAATTAGTCGAACCGATAAAGAAGAAATGAAAATGAACGGATTGAATATGCTAAAGAAAATTGAACCACGAATTGTGGTTCCGCTGGTTCTTGGCATGATGTTCGCTTTGGGAGATGAGGCTTCCAATCCTGAAGGTCATATCATGCAAATTAAAAGCGCGTTATGCGTGAAGGTGCTGCTTTTCTGTGTGCTTTTCTGTGTATTATTTCGCTTCGCTGATTGGCTGATTGCCGAAGTGCAGGGAGCGAAGAGGGAAGACCAAGTAGAGCATTATGGCTTTTTCGAATATGGGTATGCGATAAAACCGTGGTTGAAGAACGCGGCGGTGATTGCCGTGTGCTGGCTTCCGTATGAATTTTGGTTGTTCCCTGGCGTGTATTGGTCGGATACCTCCAAACAGTTGCTCATTCATTATGGTGTGGAACGATTCACGGACCATCATCCTTTTGCTTTAACGTATTTGTTTGGTTGGTTCGCTGATTTTGGACAATGGGCTTTCCATAATTCCATTTATGGTTTGTATCTGCTGATTGTCGTGCAACTTATTGCAGCGCCGCTGCTTTTCTCTTGGATGCTTTTGTACACGAGGAAGATGGGCGTTCCGCAATGGTTGTGTCATGTGGAATTGGCATTTTTGGCATTGTTCCCGCTTTTTCCGGTGATGTTTTCTTCGTTAGCGAAGGATACGATTTCCGTTCTGTTTTTCATCCCTTTCTGCATATTGTTCGTTGACGGTATTCGCACCAAAGGTTCATCACTGTCTAAACCAGGAATCATTATTACATTATTGCTGTGTGGCTTACTGACGTGCCTGACGAAGAAAGCGGGCGTGTATGTGGTGGTGCCCTCATTGCTGCTGATGTTTCTGATTGTCGGATTGTCGAAAAAAGCGAAAGCTACCGCGTTTGCCATCGGCGCAGTAATTGCTATTGTCATGATGGTCATCATTCCGAAAGCCGTTATGCCGGCGCTTGGCGTTGCCCCTAGTGGTAAGCAGGAAAGCATCCCGTTTGCCATTCAGCAGGTTGCCCATGACGTCAAATACAACAGTGAGGACATGACTCAGCAGGAGAAGAAACTGATTTCTGACTTCCTGACCATTGACTATAAAAAGATTCCCAAAGCTTACGACCCGCAGATCGCAGATCCGGTAAAAGGGACCAGTTTGAAAGACCCTGATCTGTTCAGCGATTTTATGAAGCTGTGGCTCAAGAAGACAGTGGAGCACCCGATCGGTCATTTGGAATCGTGGATGGGATTGGTTCGCGGCTGGTTCAGCTTTTCTAACAACGATGGTTCTCCAAGCGATATGGTGGTTTGCACTGAATCTGCATGGTATTACGATCCGATTTTAGAATATGTTCCGCAGTGGCCGTTGAAGGCAAGCAGAAGTGATACTGCACGTTCTGTATATGACATGGAACAGAGCGTGCCCGTATTGAATGCACTGTTTTCAAGGGCATTGTGGTCATCCATCCTGCCCTGCTTCATGCTGTACTTGGCTTTGCGTCCCGGCAAAGGCAAATGGAGTCGCGTGGCTTCGATGCTTCCGGTGGATATGTCGTTTGTGTATCTGTTGCTGGTACCAGTGTCCGGCATGGGTGGAGAGCCAACCCGATATGTGTTGCAACTGATTTGCATCGCGCCATTGTTCTTAGCGTTCATGAGTGAATCGATTGGTAAAACGAAAGAACCTCTGATTAAAACGATGGCATAAATAATACAGAAATGGGTGTCGTAAAATACAACACCCATTTCTGTCAGTGACGACCGCGAACTGCTCGGCCGATCGCCTTCACCGCATCACGGCGACGGGAACCGATTGGCATTAGCGGATCGACAATCTTGCGAATCGGGTTGTCCTCCCCGACTGCGCGCTCGTGCTTCGGACGGAGCACGCCGGCTGGAATCTCTGATTCGTTTGCCTTTACTACACGTTTAAGCAGACGCTCATAGAACGGGGTCTCGCGTGCGTACTTCCAGTACATGGAAGCGAAATCGCAATCCGGGTCGGTCCATGGCTTCTGGAAGCCGGCATAGTGGACAATCTGTGGATCGTTGCGCGACTTCATATACGCGTCGTAAATGTCGTTCGGCGCCTGCACGAAGAGGTTGCCGACACGACCGCCGCAGTCATGCACCACGTTCCATTCCCACGGCAGGTACAGCACATTGCCTTCGCAGTGCGCGTTGAGCACGTCCTGGTCGTTGTAGATGAAATCGGGATTCGAGGCGTAGGTAAGCCATTGTTTGATGGTGTAATGCTCACGCATCGCCTTGGTGTTGAGCACCAGCACTCCAGCCTGGAAGTAATCGTATGGATTCTTCATCTTCAGTACGGTTTGCGCGTAGCCCATGCGTTTGCCGTGCTTCACATTGAGATTGGCAAGGAAGTCGATGTCTCGAATCGCACCGAGCATCTTGCCCTGCAAGTCGATGTTGTAAAGCTTCGCGATATCGCCGTTGATGATGATGTCGGAATCGAGATACAGCACCTTGTCGTAGAACGGCAGAACCTTCTGAATCAGAAAGCGGTAATACGTCTCCACACTGATATGGGCGTTATTGGTGGAAAGATCGTAGCCAGCAAGTTCGCGGTCCACGTTGGTGAACCTCAGATTCATATTCGGGAACTGCTTGAAGAAGCCACGCAGACGTTCCTGCTTGTCCCATGCGATGTTGCGCTGCAGCACCGTCACATCGTAGAAGTAATGCGGATCGGCGTTCTTCATGGCTGAATACACGGTGGTGGTCAATTGAGGAACATAATTGTCATCCGCTGCGAACACCACCGGAACGATTGGCTTGTCGGTAATGTCAAGCGGCTTGAGCTGCTCCGCTGGCTCCGGATTGGTGAAGTGGACGCACTGTAGTTCCTTGAACTTCCAGTTGGAACCGATACGCTTGTGATGCAGCAGGTAGATGTTGAGCAGACGTTCGGACAGATGACCCGGCGTACGCAGGGCCTCCTTGCTGTACGTGCTGTAGTCGGTGTTTTTATCGAACTCCTCAAGAATGGGGAACATCCATTTGCAATAGTCGAAGAAGATCTCCTTCTTCATAATGAACATGTTGCAGAAGCAGGCTTTGTCGCCGTTGAAGAACGCCTGTGCGTCCTGCTTGTAGTCGGGATACATGCTGCACAGGATCTGGTAGCAACGCTTCAGATCATCGTCATGCAGCAGGGGAGCGGCTTCCCACAGCGCGCGTGGAGTGCCGTGCTTATCGATGATTTTTTCGAGATTACCGAATGGCGTGGTGATGACGTCATACTGCTTCACCACTTTGGCAATGCTCTCGTCATCCAGTCTATACTTCTTTGCCGCATCGGCATCAATGTAATCATCAATGACTTCACCGAATGCGTTTTCTTCGTGTGGGGTCTCAGAGAAATCGAAGTAACGACGGTAATGACAGAATCCATAGTAGTCTGCGTCAACGTTCTTCCACGCCCAATACTGCGTGGTTAATTCGCAGTAGCGTGGATTGCGGTTGGAAATGTTTTCGCCTTCATCATCACTCCAGCAGTAAGGGAAGCGCGTGGAACTTTTTGCTGATCCAACATGAACTGGTTGCAGAATGTCGCTTGAGAAAGTGGAAGTCCTCTTATGTGTGGAGACAAAAATTTTAATGCGTTGTTCTTCTTGTTGCTTATGCAAAGTCTGTGTTCCCTTGAATTCTTGAATATGCCGAAGTGCGGCATCTCTCATCTGAGTGTAAGAAACCGGTAATGTATCGATTCCGCTGGTTAGTTCTTCTGCCAAATCGGCCCAAGCTAAGAAAGATGATGTCTTCGGATTGAGATATTCGAGTGAAGCATACGCGTCATCTCGTGCAAATCTCATTAACGCGGTTGCTGCTTCTGTCTTTCCGATAATTGAAGCAATGGATTTCGCGGCTTCAACTTTTTCATTTTCGGATACGCGATCTTTCCATTCATTCATCAATGCGAACGTAAGTCGCTCTTTTAATCGAACTGCCGATTTCTTCACGAGCATTGAATCTGTGGAACTCGCAAAATGCTCAGCTTCCATCCAACAGGATTTCATTTGTTTTGCCGAGATAAGAAATTGATTAAGGGGAAGCGCACTATTCGTAGTTACACCACGCCCAATATTGTATATATATCCATGAATGCTGGTATCGGTTAATTCCAGATCCGACATGCTTGCGAGTACAAGAAATTCGTAGCTATCTTCAGCACGCTCGAGACGTGAATCTGTCATGACATTAAAAGCCTTGCGACAAATATCGCCTTGGAAAGCTTTATGGGTCACATGCCAGTCTCTTCCATATTCATTTGCTGAAATAAAAACGTCTGAAAGTAGTTGCTCTTGATCCGAAACGGGAGAATCTACATTTGCCCAAGCTTCGAAATCACGGGCGGCCCGGCTGCTCATACCTTTTTGTTCTCTGCAAATTAAGCCAAAACGCAGAATGTCAGGTAATTCTTTTTGAATTGTCGAATGAATTTTGTTAAGAGTTCCCTTTGCAAAGGCGTCATCTGAGTCCAAGAAAAGAACATATTTGCCGGCGCTCAGGGCTGTTCCGCTTTTTCTTGCAAGATGGAGGCCCTCGTTTTTCTCTTTGTTGAGAAGACGAATTCTATTATCTTGAGTAGCAAAGCGGGAAGCAACGTCATAGGAATTGTCGGTGCTCGCATCGTTGACTACGATAGCTTCCCATTGAGTGTAATCTTGGGTAATCAGGCTGTTCAGACATTCTGGCAGATATTTTGCGCAGTTGTAACAAGGAATGATAACGCTAAAGAAAGGATTATTACTAGACATCTGTTATTTATTCCTTCGGGTAGAGGGGAAAAGGGTTTTAATTCGTGAGAAGAGATGGGCGAGATTCCGAGAAGAAGGGTCTGGCGCCTGCTCTGGCTTGGGAAGCCGTGTTCGCAAGTCAGAGAAGTGTCTGAGTGCTTGGTTTCGGTATTCTTCGTATTGGGGAGTCAAATCGTCCCCTGCAATTGTTTCTGCTATTTCTTTCCAATGGACATAGCGAGCGTTCTTATTAAAAGAATCCCCCGCAACCCAACGGGAGTACGCGTCGTCGCGTGTAAGACGCATTAATTCTGTGGCGATTTCTATCCGGGTAAAATCTTTTTGCATCTCAGCAAGGACGGATAGCTTGTCTTTATCGGATAATCTCACGTACCAATCGCCGAACAGCATTTCCAATAATCTTCGGCGAAGCTCTGCAATGCACGGGGACAAATCAAAATTAGAAAAAGTACTTGCATACTCAGAAGCTGTACGTATCAGAGTCCCATAATTTGAAGAGAGCGAAACGAACTTTTGATCTGACATCGGTTCAAAAGTAGTGATGCCCCGCCCTAAGTAATAACGGTATCCAATGATTTCATTATGGAAGACTTCTGTATCCGCAAGACTCGCGATGACAAGCCATTCATAGCTATCTTGACCTCTGCCAAGGCGGGAGTCGGACATACAGCTAAAGGCATTCTTCAAAAGTTCGGTACGATACAAACGTTGCAAGATACGCCAGTCTTGACGATTCTTTTCGGAATCAGTGAAAGAGGAGAAAGCGATTTCCTGACCATGTAATGTGGGCAAATTCCGATTGCTAAGTTGGAGAATGTCGGAACATACCGTTTCAGGCATGTTTTCTCCAAAAAGCTCAGTCCCAAAATGAAGCACATCAAATGTTTGCTGCGAAGTGAGTGCTGCTAGAGACGACAGTGCATTATCTGCGAGTTCATCATCTGCATCTAGAAAAAGGGCGTATTCCCCTTGTGCGCGTTTTACGCCACTTTTCCGCGCGAGATGGGTCCCTTCGTTCTGAGTTTTATTGATAATTTGAATTCTGCCATCTTTGTCGGACAGCTGTTTAGCAATGTGAAATGCGTCATCGGGACTTGCATCAATGACAATGATTGCTTCCCAAGCTTCAAAGGATTGCTTTTGAAGCGACTGAATGCACTTTTGAAGATAGCTACCATTGTTGTAGGAAGGGATGATGATTGAGAAAAAAGGGGCCGAAGAGTCCTTTGACAATCGATCGTTCATCTTTTTCTTCTCCGTACTGTGCTTAATGACGGGCAGGAAGAGGGAGTATTCCACTGTTGTGCTGAGTTACCAAGAATAGGTCGCTCAGCACAACAATGAAGAGCTAGTCAACTAATCCTTTGCATTTAATCGAAAGGATGTCATTGTTGAGTAGCGCATAATCTCCGTTTCGTGAATCGCGAATAGCGAAGACGCAGGCGTCTTCTCCGTTCGCGAAAGCGATAGCCTTGGGTTTTTTGGGATTATCAGGATCATCAACGCGCAATGATGCCACAATCTGAAAATCGCCATTGTTGAAAATACTGACAGGCAAAGCAAAACGTATTTTGTGGTGTCCTGGCCTGTGGAACTTATATGAACTAGGGCCTGGATCAAAAGTCAGTCCCCCTCGTTTCATATCAATCAAGGTCATAGTGAAGTAGAAATCAACGTCCTGATCGAAGAAATATTCGATATCGAATTCAAAAACATCATCTTTGCCGCAAACAGGCTTAGAAGCTGTGAGAACCTTGAGCCAAGGCTTGTTGCTTTCCTCTACGACTTCTTTAGTGTCTTGAGAATCTGTTTGTTTGAGATTCTCAAGCGTGTAGCGATCCGCGACATCGTTCTTGTCGCCAGATGCGATAATCTCGCCATCCTTGATAAGAATGGCCTTGTTGCAGTATTTCTTCACGGCATCCATGGAATGGGTGACTAGGATGACCGTCTTGGTCGGATCCTTCTTGATCTCGGCGAAGAAGTTGTCGCACTTGCGCTGGAACGCCTCGTCGCCTACGGCGAGCACCTCGTCGAGCACCAGAATGTCTCCTTGGGCCTTGATAGCCACGGAGAAGGCGAGACGCACCTGCATGCCGGAGGAATAGTTCTTGAGCTTCTGGTCCATGAAGTCCTCAAGCTCGGCGAATTCCACGATGTCGTCATACATCGCGTCGATTTCCTCGTGCGTGAATCCCAGCAGCGCGCCGTTCAGATACACGTTCTCACGTCCGGTCAACTCCGGATTGAAGCCGACGCCCAGCTCGATGAACGGCACCAGCTTGCCCTTCACCATCACGGAACCCTGTTCCGGCACGTAAATCTGCGAAATGATCTTCAGCAACGTGGATTTGCCGGAACCGTTACGGCCGACGATGCCGAAGAAATCGCCCTGATGCACTTCGAAATTGATGTCGCGCAGCACATGCTGCTCGGTGTAGCCCTTGATGCCCTTCGTCCAGTTCAGGAAAGCCATCTTCAGACCGGTGGCCTGTTCGGTGGGCAGACGGAAGGACTTGGCCACATGGTCGACCTTGAGTACGACCGGACGCTCATCAACAGTGTTGTTATCAGTCATCGAAACCTCGCTCATGGCTTTAGAGCACCTCCGCGAACTTGGCGCTGTACTTGCGGAACACATGGATGCCCAGCCATAGAATCAAAGCGGACAGCACATACGGCAGCAGACACAGCAGCTTGTTATCCACCATGGTCCACACGGTCGGCACGTATTCCGGAGACAGTAGGTTATGGCGGATATCCATGATGGTCTGCGTGGTCGGGTTAAGCATCAGAATGTCGGCAGCCCAGGAGAACTCCTTGTTCTGCGCCACCATGGAAATCGGGTAGATGATAGGCGTGGCATAGAACATGGCCTGCAGCACCACTTCCCAGATATGGGCCACATCACGGAAATACACATACAGCGAGCCAAGAAGCAGAGCAACGCCGAGACCAAGGCAATACAGCTGGATGATGCTGAGCGGAACCAGCAGGATGCGCCAGGTGTAATGCGCGTGGGCGAAGAAACCGAAGAGGATGACCACCACAAGGTTGATGCCCAGGGAAATCATGGAACCCATCGTGGTGGACGCCACAATGATGTAATTCGGGAAATGGATCTTGCGCAGCAGATCGCCACGATCAACGATGGCGCGCATACCCATGCTGGTCGACTCGGAGAAGAAGCTCCACAGGCAGGTGCCGCACAGCAACGAAATCGGGAAAGTCGGAGTGCCATCCGAGAACTTCAGGAACTTCACGAACACCACGTACATTACAGCGAACAACATCAACGGTTTCAGCACGGACCACACCATGCCCAGGAACGATCCTTGGTAGCGTAGCTGGAAATCGGTCTTTACCAGTTCCTTGAACACCACCATCGCATAGTGGTACCTCTTCTTGAGGCTTTCGAAAAAGTCTTTCACAAACGTCCAATCTTACTCGTGCGAAGCGTTCAAGCGCAAAACGCATATGACGATGCAGATGCCGCGCCCTTCTTCGGCAGTACTCTCATATATTCTATTGAGGAAAGGACGTTTGTCTTAGTAAGGCGGAATATCTCACATGGTTCTCACAGCGGAACAGCATCATCCGAACATCAAGATCTTCGTGTCGGCACACAAGCAGGCCACATTCCCCGAAGGGGAAAGCATTCTTCCGGTGCAGGTGGGTGCGGCGCAGGCCACGACCCGTTTCACGAACACGCTGCATGATGACGAAGGCGAGAACATCTCCGTGGAAAACCCGCGTTATTGCGAGCTGACCGCGCAATACTGGGCTTGGAAGAACGAAGACGCTGACTATTACGGTTTCTGTCATTACCGCCGGTATTTCGATTTCACCGACACCCCACATAAGGAAAACGATTACGGCGAAATCATCGACTCGTATATCGACGGCCACGCGCTCGCCGAATACGGTATCAACGACGATGCGATCGCGTGCACAGTGGACGGCTGGGACGTCATCACCACACCTTTGAACGACGTTCGACGAATCGGCGGATTCTCGAATCTCAAGCAGCATTGGGACGCCGATGAGCATCTGCGATTGAAGGATCTGCGCCACATGTATGACATTCTGTGCGCACGTCATCCCGATTACAAAGTGGATGCCGACGCCGTGCTCGGTGGGCGTACCGCGGCGTTCTGCAATATGTTCATCATGAGGAAGGAAATCTTCTTCGAATACAACGAATGGCTGTTCCCGCTGCTTGACGAATTCGCAGCCGCCACTGATTTCAGCAAAATGGATGTGCAGACCACCCGTACGGTGGGGCATCTTTCGGAACGACTGCTCAATATTTTCATCGCGCACAAGCAGCGCACCGGCGCGCATTGGAAGATCAAGCGATTGCAGTGCGTCCACTTCCTGCATCCGGAGCCGGTTACCACGCTCGAACCGCTTGATGGCAAGTACACGAACGTGGTGCCGGTGGTGTTCGCCGCGGATAACAACTATGTGCCGATGCTCACCACCACCATCTATTCGATGCTGAAGAACGCTTCCACGAATCGCACGTATGACGTGATCGTGTTGGAGCGGGATATCGCCGATGAGAACAAGCGGACCATGCGTCAGTTTTTCAAGCAGTTCCCGAATGCCGTGATTCGCTTTTTCGATGTGAGCCGTTATCTGGCTGGCTTCAATCTCACCACCAGCAACGCGCATATCAGCATCGAAACGTATTATCGCTTCATCATCCAGGAGGCGTTGCCGTTCTACTCGAAGCTGCTGTATCTGGATTGTGATCTGGTGGTCAATGGCGATGCCGCCGAACTGTTCGATATCGAACTTGGAGACAATGCGATCGCCGCCGTGCCCGATATCGACTTTATCGGCAATCTCAATATGAAAAACGGAGAACGAGCCGAATACGTGCGCAAGCAATTGCACATGCGCGATGCGTATGACTACTTCCAGGCCGGCGTGCTGGTGATGAACCTCGAGCGTATGCGCAAGATCCATACCGTCCACGAATGGCTGGAAATCGCCTCCAAACCCGGATACATCTACAACGACCAGGATATTTTGAACGTGGAGTGCGAAGGCTTGGTCACGTATCTGGATTATTCGTGGAATGTGATGCACAACTGTGCCGGTCGTGTCAATGGCGTATTCGATTTCGCGCCCGCCAATGTGTACAAGGCATACATGGCGTCGCGTAAGGCTCCGAAAATCGTGCATTACGCCGGTTTCGACAAGCCATGGAAGAATCCATGGTGCGATTTCGCCCCGTTGTATTGGAATTATGCGCAGGAAACGCCTTTCGTGGCGCAGATGATCGCAGCAATGAGTGGTGTGGAACGTCCCGCTCCGCCGGAACACCATGAGCGTGCGATCGCGGAGGACAGCCCCATCCGCAAGTACGTGGATGTACTGGCTCCGACCGGTTCCAAGCAGCGCGAGCTGATGAAGGTGGTGGCTCGCAAGGTCCAAGGTAAGCGGTGATGCTGCTGATGGTGTTTGTCCAGAATATTCCTATTTGGGCAAACACCAACAAGATAAGCTGTTGATAAATCAGTCTCTGCGGAACAGATCGCGTGTGTAGACCTTGAAAGCCACACTATTGAGATCATTGTTCCAGCGGTTAGCCACGATTACGGATGAACGTTCTTTGAATTCGCTGAGATTCTGAGTGACCTCACTGCCTTGGAAGTCGGGCTTATCTAATGTGGGCTCATAGATAAGCACGGGGAGGTCGTTGGCTTTAAACTGCCTCATCACATCTTGGATGGCGGACTGACGGAAATTGTCGGAGCCAGATTTCATGGTCAGCCGGTAAATGCCAATGACAGGATTTTGAACGTCTTTGATACGTTCCATCACCTCAGAGGCAACGAACTCCTTGCGGGTGCGGTTTGCATCCACAATAGCTTCGATAAGGTTCTGCGGCACCTGATTATAGTTGGCCAGCAGTTGCTTAGTGTCCTTCGGCAGGCAGTATCCGCCATAGCCAAAGCTGGGGTTGTTATAACCGTCACCGATGCGTGGATCAAGACATACGCCATCGATGATTTCGCGGGTGTTCAGACCTCGACTTTCCGCATAGGTATCAAGTTCATTGAAATATGCCACTCGTAGAGCCAAATACGTATTAGCGAATAGCTTGATGGCTTCGGCCTCGGTGGTGCCAACCACCAGTGTGGGGATACCGGTGCTGCCGTCGCTATTCGTACGGTTGTTTTCTGAGGGGTCTGCACCTTCGGCAAGCAATGTGGCGAATTGCCGTGCTGCCTGAACGGATTCAGCATTGTTTTGCGGAGCGCCCACTACGATGCGGCTTGGATGCAGATTGTCGTATAGTGCGTGCCCTTCGCGCAAGAATTCCGGGGAGAAAAGAATGTGATTGTCATCTAGATTCTCGCGAAGTTGTTGCGTATATCCAACTGGAATAGTGGACTTAATGATAATCCAAGCGTGCGGTGAGTACTGACGCACTGCGGTAATTGCGTCTTCAACACTAGAAGTGTCGAAGTAATTCTTCTTCTCATCATAATTTGTTGGTGTCGCAATTATTGCGAAATCGACGTCTGCGTATGCCTCTTGTGCGTTAACCGTAGCGTGGAAGTTAAGTGGACGCTCGCCGGAAGCATTTTTTTTCAGAAAATCGGTGATCGCCGGGTCAACAATCGGGCTTTTGCCATTGTTGAGCAGCTCGACTTTCTTGGGGACGATATCGAGCGCGTGGACCTCGTTATGCTGAGAAAGCAGTAATGCGATAGATAACCCTACGTAGCCAGTACCAGCAACCGCAATCTTCATAAGAGTAACCTGCCTTTTGTTTTTACTACCATCTCAGGCTATTGTAGACAAATCATTGAGGTAAATCGACAAAGCCGGTATCCTTCAGATAATTCTTGCCGACGCTCATATCGTACTGAATGAGTTGATAATCATGAAGCATTGTCTTGGCTTCTTTGGAAAGCTGTTTGTTATTAATGCGATTACCTGCTGCATCAAGATAAACCGGTTCATCAGCATTGCCTCCGGCCGACGAGGGGATAGAGATTGCCGGGATGGTTTCGTGCATCTTCGTCAGGAAAGCCAGATAGGGGCTGACTTTTGCATTGAGATGTGAGGCTAGCTGTGCGGAGAAGTAATTTGATGATGTGTAAGCGCTGGAGACATCATCTAGTTTGGTGCCTGCCGATTTCGAAGCATCGTTAGACCAGATGAAATAATCAGTTTCATGCAGTCCGAGAATATTATCTTTGCTGGAATATGCCGTGGAGTAAATCCCAGGTAGATGATCTCCATAGAATACGACGGTGATTGGCCTATCGATATGGTTGAGCTGATTCAAGAATTCAGTTGTTGCTTGATCCGTATAGCTTAGACCCTTTGTGTAGGTTTCAATATTTTGTTTCTCATCATCCTGCAAATTTGAAGAAGTATCTTCATCCTTAAATTGATTATCAGGATAAAAATCTTCATAAGGCATATGGTTCTGCATGGTGACAACTTGATAGAACTTCTTCTGGTCAGAAGATGAAATCTTTTTGAGTACTTCTGAGTAGAAGGACTCATCCGAGGCATACCAAGCAGAGCCAAGTGGTCGTAGGCCTTTCAATTGTGGTGTGCCATCTGTGGCATAAAACTTCGAGAAGCCAAATTTTTTGTAATTCAAATCACGGAAGTACATGTTGCGGTTGTAAGCGTGGAATGCGATGGATGAGCCCTTTCCGTTGGCTTTGTTCCAAGCTTGATTGAGCGTAGGCGCCCATTTGAGGGATGGTACCAGCTGCTGATAGGCAATGGATAATGTGGAACTGTAATTTGCCATGGACAAGCCGGACAAAGCTTGATACTCAATATTTGCGGTGCCGCCTCCGTAGCCCGGGGAAAGCATCAGACCGGAAGTTGTTTGGGCTTTGACATGACGGATATTTGGCATTGGATCTTCGGAGAAGCTGACGCCAGGCACTCGAGTTGAATCCGAGAACGTTTCGGAAAGCACCATGATGACAGTGTTGTCGGTCATGTTTTCGGTTCGGGTTTGATTAAGCTGTTTTGCCTGTTCCGTGTATTTCCGAGAGATTTTTTCCATAGCTTCTTGCGAATATCCATTGGGTTTATCCATGGTCTTTGTGTGCGCGAGACGCAGGAAATTCACAACAGGACCATTGTTCGTGGAATCTGCGAGGCCATTCCAGATCTGTGGACTATCTCCAAGATTTTTTGCGAAATCTGTTGACCAGTATCCTTCGTTGCCAAATCCCCATACGAAGGAAAAACACAGTGCGAAACTGCAGCATGCGGCTACAATGCGAGTGAGCGTGCCGGCAAGGTTCTTAATTCCGGTGAAAGGGTGCCGCCAGGAACAGTAGATGACGGCATTACGTCCATCGATAAACTGCATGATAATGCAAATGACGACAAGCCATATGACACCGCTAACTGCTGTATTGACAAGTCCTTGACTGCTTTGAGGGATGAAGGATGCTAACTGTCCAGTGTTGCCTCCGGTGATGAAATTAAGATCAGCCGGAAGCACGGGTTCATTGCGAGATTCAATTTTGATGTGGTTCGCCACGGCGTAAACGGTCATGACTGTGCCAAAAATCGCTGTTGCTATCCAAAAACGATTAATTATGAATATGAGCGTGAGGTAGACGACTGCGAAAATAATGAGATTAAGTAAGAAAATGTAATTCTTGTCGGACCAGATTTGACTAATAAAATGTGACAACTGTCCAACGATGCTGGATGCCTGTCTTACGGCTTCGCTGATATCCTCGCCTTTTTTGTACTCGGGTTCGGAATACATGCCCCATTGGATAAACAATGTTTCGAATGTGGTGAGGGTTATAAGAATGATTGCATAGAAAGAAAAAGAAAAACGATGGCGCTTCTTCCACAAGGCATGCGCACCCCGGAAGAACTTGATGATGAGCTGGATGGCTTTGAAACTCGTGAAGGTATGCCATGCGTTACGTACCGTGGTTGCAGCGGCGCATGCGGTGCATGCAGTGGTGCGGGTCGCGCTGGCAATAGCGTAACCCGTTCGTTTTAAGCTATGTTCAGCAGTCGTCAGTGCTGTCCGAACCGTTTGAAGAGTGCACGGCATCGCCTGTAATGCGTGATTGCCGTTAACTTGTTCCTCTGCGGCAAAAGAGGAAGTATGCTGCTCGTCCGTAATCGCAAGAATATCCGTATCACATGGTGCGACGGACGCTTCCGTTTCCGGTATGTAGATGCTTCGGTGCGCGGGTTCCGCATGAAGAGGGGCTTTATGCGTGTACAGTTCCGCGCGGTGGCGCACATCGAAACAAGAGGGGGTGTCTATCATGCTCTCGTCAGCCAGTGTCCGGTAAGTTCCGCCTATAAACGATTGTTTGGAATGCCTGACGTATGAAGGCCCGAAGGCATGAACGGCAGACTGGATATAAGGCATCGTCGCTTCCTTCACGGCAAATAACCCCTTGTGTAAACGGGGGTTTATGAGCATGTAAAACCGAGCTATATATTAGCCAGTGTGTCTGGACGAGTAGGTGTCTTGATGGTAGCTGGTGGGTATCTGAATGATGAATGAAACCAAGGCATGTTCTTAAGCGCAGTCAAATAGTTATGCGATAGTGGCGGTATGAAGGGGAAGAAGATTTTTCGATGCATGCCAGTGTTGGTGGCGTTGTGCGTGTTGCTTGAAGGCATGTTTTTCATGACTATTACCAAGCCTGGTCATGTGCCGGATATTTGGACGCATGTTTATCGAATTGACTCCATACTCAACGGGGATGTAATTGCGCGGCCAGTTACTTCAAGAAGTATGTTGCATAATACTGAGACGGGGGTGGTCGGTGGTGCGGTTGATCGCAGTTGGATGCAGTATTCCTTGGATCAATATGACGGATATGATCCAGGAATTGTGATTCCGGAGTCTATTGCTAATAACAAGGCATCCGCAACGGTTGACCTGCCGTTCAACAATACAGCAACAAATTCACCGATTGTATATGCTCCGCAATTGCTGGGTTTTGCTGTAGGTCGATTATTTAATCTGAGATCTGGAACAACATATCGATTGGCAGAAATATGCATGATAGCTGTCTATGCATTACTCATGTACTGCGCGGTTATGACATTGCCAAAATGGCGTATTCCGGTTGGACTATTGCTATGCGTCCCTCAAATGCTTCGACTTGCCTCATTTTCCATCTCTGCGGATTCGCTGACACAAGCTGTGATGATTCTGTTCTCCTGTTTGCTGTTCCGGGGAATTATTGGTAAACGATCACAACGTGGAGCAGTGGCGCTTGCGGTAACGAGCGTGCTATTGGCAATGTGCAAGTTTGTGTACATGCCATTGGTTTTGCTGGTTATTCCGTTGATGTTTGATAGAGTTTCCGGTCGCTGGCGTGTGAATCGTGGTCGGGCTGTGCCATTGTTGATAGGCGTGGTTGCGTCTGGTATATGGACCATATTCTGGTTGGGCGTCAATGCTTGGTATACGAATTGTCCGATGCTGGTTTCGTACAAACAAATGAGCGAGCGCAAGCATGCATTGTTGACGGATCCCGTTGCCATGTTGGATGCTGTGAAGAACATCGTATGGGCGATAACGCATGCTCAATCGAATATGAATAACAGGACGGACAGCATCATGATTGCCGCGTGTTGGTTGGCAATCGTGGTTTCCGTAGTCGTGTTGGCTGTGACCAGTGTGGTGAATGCTTGTACCAAAAGCCGCCGAAAGAATCCGGTTAGGACTGCCAATGGTTCTATAAATGCATGCGGTGTGCTTTCCTTACCATACGCATGGTTGATCGCGGTGGTCTGTATCGGAGATATCCTACTGATTTACCTTGCCTTGTGGCTGCAATACGATGCGGATGGGCTAATCGGAGTCGACGGTATGCAATTCAGGTATTTCCTTCCTTATGCGCCTTTGTTTGCATTCGTAATGTTGGAATCGGGAAGGCGGTTGCTGAAACAGTGAGCGAACAGGGATTCAAACCGAAACATATTCTGGTAACAGGCGGATGCGGGTTCATCGGCGCGAATTTCGTGCGGTATGTGGCGCGCAATCATCCGGACGTGCATATCACCGTGCTTGACAAGCTGACGTATGCGGGCAATCCGGCGAACATCGACGGGCTGCCGCAATCGCAGGTCGAACTTGTCATCGGCGATATCTGCGATGCGTCGCTGCTGGAACGCATTGTGCCCGGCTGCGACGCCATCGTGCATTTCGCGGCGGAATCACATAACGACAATTCCATCTTCGACCCGGAACCGTTCATCCGCACGAACGTGGAGGGCACGATGCGGCTGTTGGAGGCCGCGTGTAAATACGACGTGCGATTCCACCACATCAGCACCGACGAAGTGTACGGCGACCTCGCGCTCGACGATCCATGCAAATTCACTGAAAACTCGCCGTACCGCCCGTCAAGCCCGTACAGCGCGTCGAAAGCCGCGTCCGACCATCTGGTGCGCGCGTGGACGCGCACATACGGCCTGCGCGCCACCATTTCCAACTGTTCCAATAATTACGGGCCATACCAGCATGTGGAAAAATTCATTCCACGACAGATCACATCCATTCTGGAAGGCGCGCGGCCGAAACTGTACGGCACCGGCGAGAACGTGCGCGACTGGATTCATACGGAAGACCACTCTTCGGCGGTATGGGCGATTCTGACGCGCGGTCGCATCGGCGAAACGTATCTGATCGGCGCGGACGGCGAAATGAGCAACATTGCCGTAATGCGTATGATTCTGCGGCTTATGGGGTGTGCGGAGGACGCATTCGACTGGGTGCGTGACCGTCCTGGGCATGATCGACGTTACGCGATCGATTCCAATAAGCTGCGTACCGAACTCGGCTGGCGGCCCGTGCATACCGATTTCGAAGCCGGTTTGCAGGCGACCATCGCTTGGTATGCTGCCAACCGCGCCTGGTGGGAGCCCGCCAAAGCCGCCACCGAAGCCCGCTACCGCGCCCAAGGCCAGTAAGAATTCGGTTCGTGTGGCGCAAGCCGGACAATTGAAGTTCGGTAAGCGGTGATCGAGGAGACGCGTTGCAGGCGAGTCAACCTCGCCGGGGAATGGATGTGTGGTTTGGCGTACATTTTGTTCGCTAGCCTTAGTTGCAGATCCAGGTTTGGTGAAGGATGAAAAACGGCCGCACCTCGAAGGTGCGGCCCCTATTGCGTCTCCTGGTGCGTGGCAACTGATAACTTTTGTCAAATGGAAGGTGTTGTCAAGCCTCTAAGCGACGCGAGGTCGCGCCTGCACAGCATAGATGCGTAATTCATGGGCATATCTCGCTTATGTATGGCAGATTTTGGGGTTTGTACGGAGGCATCTCGCCTATGTATGGCAGTCTGTTTTTGAAACAAGCTAGTTAGGGGGTAATTTTGTACCCTCTAACTGCGGTCTTTCCGGAATGACCTGCCATATATAAGCGAAATGTCTCCGGGCGACCTGTCGAATCTGCCATATATAAGCCCGATGTGGTGCGAAAATGCTTGTAATGGGGGCGAAGTTGCAGACTTGGATGACTTTGGCCCCGTTAAACGTAGGGTTTGGCGCTGACGTCGGCGCTAACCGTCGGGGCGGCTTACCTGACTTACTCGGCGGACTCGAGTCTGAGTTCTTGGCTGGCGACCACCGACTTGGCGGCCGCGTCGAGTTCGTTGGTGATGTTGCGCAGGTTGTCGGCGTATTTGCGAATGTCGTCCGTCGCTTTGGTGAAGTCGCTGGCATTGCCGCTTGCGGGGCATGCTGGCGCGCTTTCCACGGCTTTGGCCAGTGTGATCGCATCCTTCAGGGTTTCGAGCGTGGTGCCGTCCGCCACGTCATTCACGGTGAGTTTCGCTGCTTCTTCAGCTTCTTGTTGCGCTTCTTCAAAGCTCTCCTGATGCGTGGCGAGCGCCTTCGCATTCAACGCGCAGGTGTCGCTGGCGGCTTGTGTCATTTCGCGCTTGTTGGAGACTGCGATGATGGCGACGGCTGCGAGCGCGATGGCAGCTACTGCGATCATGGCGATGATGGCGATGGTCTTGCGCTGTTTCACATTGTTTTTCTGCATGGTTGGCTGCATGGTGGTTCCTCTCTTCTCGTGTGGCTCTCATTTCAGACAAAACGTTGCGAGTATACAAAAAATACTTCCGAGAAACGATTTACCGCTGGAAATAATGCGGATTATTTTGCTGTGAAAGGAATTTGTTTGTGATTGCGATGCTGGGCGCGTCAGGATCGCATGGCATTTATGCTGGAGGGAGAAACGTTTTAAGGGGGTTTGATGGCGTATCGTGCGACACTGAAGGATGTGGCCGCTGCCGCGGGGGTGTCTGTGACGACGGTTTCGCTGGTGTTGAATAATCGACCGGCTCGCGTGTCCGAGGAGAAGCGCAAGGCCATTGCCGACGCGGCAAAGAAACTGAATTACGTGCCGAATCAGAGCGCGCGAAGCTTGGTGACCAAGCAGTCCCAGCTGGTTGCGCTGATCGTGCCTGATATTGAGAACTTGTTTTTCGCGGCGCTTGCCAAGTGCGTGGAGGATGAGTGCGCCGTGCAGGGGTATTCGCTGATTGTGTCCAATTCCGATGATTCGCGTGTTACCGAGCATGAGTTGTTGCAGCGCCTTCCGGCTCGTGGGGTGGACGGTGTGATGCTGATTCCGGCGCGCGAGTCCTGCGCTGGCGATGCTGCTGAGCGGTTGCGTGAGGATGTGGCGCTTGTGTCGTGCCCTGTGGTGTTGATTGATCGTTTGACGCAGTGCGGTTGGTGCGATGCCGTTGGTTTTGACAATTATCTTGGTGGTCGTTTGGCTGCCCGTTATCTGTTGGAGGGTGGTCATACTCGTATTGGCATTGTGACTGGCGATACTGCGGAGTCGAGTGCTGCGGAGCGTCGTCGTGGGTTTGTGGATGCCGTCGAGCAGGCGGGGGAGTGTTTTGATTCGTCGCTATGCGTTGAGGGGGATTACCGTTTCGGTAGTGGCTATCATGCTGCGGATCAGATTATTGATGGCGGTGCGACGGCCGTGTTCTGCTGCAATGATGTGATGGCGCTTGGTTTCCGTCAGCGTATGGCGGAACGTGGGTTGCGCGTTACTGAGGATATGCAGGTGATTGGTTACGACAATATTCTCAAACGATTCGGTCTTGGTTGGCGTATGACCACCGTTGAGCAGAGCGTGGCTGATTTGGCCGCCGCCTGTTGGGGTATGTTGCGTGAGCGGATTGATGTTGCGGTTCGTGCCAAGTCCGGTACGGAATCAGGGGATGCTCGCCCGTGGCTTTCTAATCCGCAGGTTGAAGTGCTTACGCCGAAACTGGTGCAGGCCGCCTGCGCGTAGGATTGAGGATTTTTAGATACCTGCGGATCATGATGAGACGGGTGGCGCTGATAAATCTTGATTAAAGTGTCGTCGGAGTTTCTTATACGGTTAAATTGCTGGAAATAAAAGCAACACGCCGTATGGTAGTGCCGAATTTGCGTTCCTGATAAAACGCTTTATCATAAATCTTGTCAACACACAACATAAATGAGAAAGTGTTCGATACATAACTGACGACGCACCCGTATGGTGGCGGACCGTCGTCAGGCCCGTCAAAGAGGAAAGGCACACACATGAAAAAGATGATTCTTGATCTTGATACCGGCGTTGATGACGCGCTTGCCATTTCGTATGCTCTGGGAAGCCCGGAGATTGAACTGATCGGCATCACCGGTACCTACGGCAATGTGCTCGTCGAGCAGGGTGTGCGCAACGCACTGGCCGTGACCGACCTGCTCGGCCACCCGGAAGTCAAGGTGTATCAGGGTTTGCCGCACTCCAGCACCACCGACCATTTCGAAGTACTGCCAATCTCCGCGTTCATCCACGGCGACAACGGCATCGGCGACGTGGAAATCCCTGATTCCAACCGCTCCGTCGAAACCGAATCCGCGGTAGACTTCATCATCGACGCAGTGAAGACCTATGGCAAGGATCTCGTCTACGTGCCGACCGGCCCGATGACCAACATCGAAGCCGCACTGAAGAAGGCTCCGGAAATCAAAGACGAAATCGGCCAGATCGTGCTCATGGGTGGCGCACTGACCGTGCCCGGTAACTGCAACGCCTGCATGGAAGCCAACATTTCGCAGGATCCGGAAGCCGCCGACTACCTGTTCCGTTCCGGCGCTCCGACCACTATGATCGGCCTCGACGTGACCCTGCAGACCCTGCTCACCTACAAGGAAACTCAGCAGTGGCGCGATCTCGGCACCAAGGCCGGCAAGTTCCTGGCCGACATGACCGACTTCTACATCAAGGCCTACGAGACTACGTCCCCGCACCTGGGCGGCTGCGGTCTGCATGATCCGCTCGCCGTCGGCGTGGCGGTGGACCCGACCCTCGTCACCACCCTTGACATCAACATGAAGGTCGATGTGGACGGCCCGACCCGCGGACGCACCATCGGCGACGAAACCCGCCTCAACGACCCGGTCAAGACCATGAAGGTCGCCGTCGGCGTGGACGTGCCGAGGTTCCTCAACGAATTCATGACCCGCATCTCCGGCCTCGCCGCAAAAGCGCAGTGAACGACGGCTCGCGCGGAAAACGTTCCACGGAGCGTTTCCCGCGCAACCCTCACCACGGAATCACCATCGAAATAATCGCAACACAACATCACAAAAACCAAGCGAAGAAGCGAAAGAAGAACTGACATGTCTACCAGCAACGCAGCCGCAACGGCAGTCAACACCGCACCATCGCAAGCCCCCGTCGACCCGTTCGACGATCCGGTGACCAGCAACAAGATGGCCGTCCGCGCCCTTATTCCGCTGCTGATCACCTTCGTGCTCGGCACCCTGTGCCTGCAGGGATTCAACCTCGTGTTCCAGCAGGTCGGCGCCGACGTCGGCGCGCCGGCGCAGGCGTCCCTCATCACCGCGTTCCCCAGCATCGTGCTCGGCATCGTGTGCTTCATCTATGGATCCCTCGGTGACTTCGTCTCCCTGAAGAAGCTCGTCACCTTCGGCCTCGTGACCCTGTTCATCGGCTCCATCTTCGGTTTCGTGGCCAACTATTTCTTCGCCGCGAACCTGTGGACCGTGATCATCGCTCGAGTGCTGCAGACCGCAGGCGAGCAGGTGGCAGGCTCCGCCTTCCTGGTGGTGGCCACCAAATACCTGCGCAACGACCTGAAGGTCATCTTCTTCGGCCTGTTCACCGCCGCATACCAGCTGTCCGCTTCCATCGGCGTGTTCGCGGCCGGCATGCTCAGCTCCATCGCATGGCAGTTCCTGTTCCTGATCCCGTCCGTCACCATCCTGTTCCTGCCGATCCTGCTCAAGACCCTCCCGTCCAAGAGCGGCAACGGCCAGAAGGTCGACGCGTTCGGCTTCGTGATCTTCGGCTTCGCCACCGCGTTCCTGACCCTGTTCTTCTCCTACATGTCCTGGTGGATGCTCGTGGTCTCCCTGCTGCTGTTCGTGGCATTCGCCTTCTACATCAACAAGGCCTCCAACCCGTTCATCACCCCGGCGTTCTTCAAGAACACCCGTTGGCTGCGCGCCATCTGTCTGATCCTCGTGTTCTACTTCGTGAACTACGCACTGAGCCCGATCTTCAATGCCATTGGTACCAACATCTACGGCATGACCACCACCCAGGTTTCCCTGCACATCGTGTGGGCCTTCGTGGTCGCCGCTGTGGTGGGCACCTGCTCCGGCATGATCATCCGCAAGATCGGCATCAAGGCCGGCATCGTGACCGCAGGCACCCTCATGTTCCTGGGATGGACCGGCGCGGCATTCTGCGTGAACTCCGGTTTTGTGGTGCTGACCCTGTGCGCATGCGTGTTCTACGCGGGCTGTGGCCTTATGTACTCTCCAGTCGTTTCCACCGTGCTCGGCACCATTGAGAAGGACGAATCTGGTCGTGGCGTCGGCATGAACGATCTGGCTATGAACGTATCTCCGTCCATCGGCATTGCCATCATCGGCAGCCTGCTCGGCTCCAACGCCCTCGCAGGCAGTTCCGTCACCGGTGCTACCGGTGACGCCGCCAACTATTCCAACCTGCTGCTGATCGCCGCCGGTACCGCACTGCTTGGTCTGATCGTGTTCTTCGTCTTCAAGAAAAAGATCTACGAAGGCAACCATGCGTTGGAAACCGAGGAATCGGCTAAATAATCGCACATAACATCCTCAATATAAACAATGGAGATTTGCGATAATTGCGAATACTGAAAAACAATATTCCGCAAATCTCCTTTTTATTTAATTAATGTAAGGAAGTCAAAGATGAGTGCGACTGAAGTTCTCTCTGCATTGGACCGCATCCACGGCACAGTGTCCGTAATCGGCTCGATGAATGCGGATTACACCGTCACCGCACAGCGTCTGCCAGGGCCGGGGGAGACCATCACCGGCGGTCCGCTGCAGCTGCTGCCAGGCGGCAAATCCGGCAACCAGGCCGCGGCGGCCGCACGCATCGGCGCCACCGTGCAGATGTTCGGCGCGGTCGGCTCCGACAACAACGCCGACTTCCTGCTCGGAGCGCTCGGCGAAGCGGGCGTCAACACCACGCACGTGCGCCGCGTGCTCGGCCCGTCCGGCACCACCGTCATCACCGTGGACGCGCACGGCGAGAACACCATCGTGTACTCGCCCGGCTCCAACGCGCAGGTGACCGTCGACTACGTCGAATCCGTGCGTGACGCGCTGACCCACTCCACAGTGCTCGGCCTGTGCCTGGAAAGCCCCATCGAAACCGTCACCGCGGCCGCACGCATGTGCCACGAAGCGGGCGTGAAGGTGCTGCTCAACGACTCGCCGTTCACCCCGTCCCTGCCGGCGGAACTGATTGAAGCATCCGACATCCTGCTCGTCAACGAGCATGAAATGGCGCAACTGCTCGGCATCGACGAGCCGGAGAACGACGATTGGGATTCGTTCGACTGGTGGCACGCGCTTGACGAACTGCGCGGATTCGGCTTCGAACAGGCGATCGTGACGCTTGGCGGCGACGGTTCCGTGGTGCTCGACGGCACCGCGGACGATCCGGAACACCGTGTCCAGCGCATCGCCCCGGTACGCGTCAAGGCCGTCGACACCACCGGCTGCGGCGATTCCTTCATGGGCACCGTGCTGGCCGGCCTGGCATCCGGACTGGCGCTGTCCGAAGCCGCCGAACTCGCTTCGTACGTTTCGGCGTACGCAGCCACCGGCTACGGCGCGCAGGCGTCCTACGGCAACGCGGCGCAGATCCGCGAGGCGTTCGCGTCCGCCGAATAGTCCGCGTCTGCCGAATGGTCCGGCAGCCCGTAATCTGATTTTCCCCAAACCATTGGCGTTGGTATGTGCCTTCTGCGTCGATGGTTTGGGGATTTTTTGATGTTGCCGACGGCAGTTTGGAGCGGTATGGTGAAACGCTTCCGCAACGGCCGCGTGCCGTGGGCACCCGCATTGTTATATTGGAGTTTGGCTTATTTTCACATATCGAACAATTGGGAAGGCAAGCATGTCGGCGATTCTCGAAGGCACTCCGGATAAGAAACTGGCTCTGGTGACGGGTCGCGCGTACCCCGAGCAGGCTCAGGAAACCGCAAAATACCTGGGAACCGACGTACTTGAGACCACCGCATACGATTTTGCCAACGGCGAGATGTACGTGCGCTACACCGAGCCCGTCCGTGGCGCCGACGCCTTCGTGATGCAGGCCCACACCGAGCCGATCAACAAGTGGATCATGGAGCAGCTCATCATGGTGGACGCCATGAAGCGCGCCTCCGCACGTTCCATCACCGTGGTCGCGCCATTCCTCGGCTACTCCCGCCAGGACAAGAAGCATCAGGGCCGCGAGCCCATCACCGCACGCCTCATGTTCGACCTGTTCCGTTCCGCCGGCGCAGACCGCATCATGACGGTCGACCTGCACGCAGCCCAGGAGCAGGGCTTCTTCGACGGCCCGGTCGACCATCTCACCGCCATGCCGATCCTGCTTGACTACGTGCGCAACAGCATGCCGCTGGAGAACACCACCATCGTGTCCCCGGACGCCGGCCGCATCAAGGTTTCCGAACAGTGGGCCGCCAAGCTCGGCGGACTGCCGCTCGCCTTCATCCACAAGACCCGTGACACCACGCGCCCGAACCATGCCGAGGCACACGGCATCATCGGTGACGTGAAGGGACGCGACTGCGTGGTCGTCGACGACATGATCGACACCGCCGGCACCATCTGCGAGGCCGTGCGCACGCTGAACAACGCCGGCGCGAAGTCCGTGACGCTTGTCGCCACCCATGGCCTGCTGTCCGGTCCGGCCGTGGAGCGCCTGCGTGACTGCGGCGCCCGCGAAATCGTGCTCACCGACACCGTTCCGGTGCCCGAAGAGAAGCGCCTGCCGAACATGACCGTCCTGTCCGTGGCCCCGCTGCTGGCCGCCGGCATCCGCTCCGTGTTCGAATCCGGCTCCGTTTCTACGCTGCTCAACGGCCTGCCCGAAGACATGCGTCCGCGCAACATCTACGCCTGATATTTCGCGCGATTGCCATACGGCTATCGTGATATTTCAGGATTTATTACGATTTTTTGCGATTAAGCCCCGCTTGCGAGCGGGGCTTTTTGCTTGCCTCCGCACGTGATTTCGCGCCCGGCAGACGCCGTTTCGATACGTCGCGGCGTCGGGGTAGCCTGTACAAGTTGCCATCAATCGTATCCATATGTTCATTGCGACTTATCGATGCCTGAAGGCAGCACGCATACACACTCCTGCCATGGAAGGTCCATGGCCGATAGTCCGAAGGAGGTGGGTGATGTCTGCGCATAAGTACGAACTGATGTTCATTGCTGATCCTGAGCTGGATGAGCGCGGTCTGAAGAAGCTGACCGAGCAGTATCTGGAAACTGTCACCAAGGAAGGCGGTGCCGTCGAGAACATCGACATCTGGGGCCGTCGCAAGCTTGCCTACGAAATCGCCGGCAAGACCGAAGGTAACTACGTCGTGGTCAACTACTCCGCTGAGCCGGCCACCAGCGACGAACTCGATCGTCTGCTGAACCTGAACGAATCCGTCATCCGTACGAAGATTCTTCGCAAGTAAGTAAACCAAGCTTTCTAAGCTGCAAAGTAAGTAGGTAACGACATGGCAGGTGAAACTGTAATCACCGTGGTGGGCAACCTCACGGCCGATCCGGAAATTCGTACCATTGGCAGCGGCGCCGCCGTCGCCAGCTTTACGATCGCCTCCACTCCGCGCACCTGGAACCGTAACTCGAACCAGTTCGAAGACGGTCAGGCCCTGTTCCTGCGCTGCTCCGCGTGGCGCGACATGGCCGAACATTGCGCGCAGAGTCTGTCCAAGGGCATGCGCGTCATCGCGCAAGGCCGTCTGCAGCAGCGTTCCTACCAGGCGCAGGACGGTTCCCAGCGAACCGTCATCGAGATGCAGGTCGACGAAATCGGCCCGTCCCTGCGCTACGCGACCGCCCAGGTGACCCGTCAAAGCTCGTCCGGCAACGGAGGCTTCAGCGGCAATCGCGGCGGCTACAACAACGCCAACAACAACGGCGGTTTCGGCGGCAACAACGGCGGATATCAGGGCGGCTCCAGCTATGCTGGCGGCGCCGGATATCAGGGTGGAGCCTCCGCTCCGGTCAACGCCGCTCCCGCACAGTCCGCTCCGGCCTCGGACCCGTGGTCAAGCTCGGATAACTCCGGCTCGTCCTTCGGTTCCTTCGGCGCGTCCCAGTCCTTCGGAGGTTCCTCCGAATTCGGCGGCGACAGCGACGAACCGGAATTCTGACGGACCGAACCCCGTCCGCAATATAGGCGAACAGCGAAACAAGCAGCTTAATCGCAGTATTTCCAGATTTTAAGGAGAACATCAAGATGTCACGCAAGAGGCCGCAGCCGCCGGTCAAGCCGTTTAAGAAGAAGCCGAATCCACTGAAGGCCGCCAAGGTCACCGAGATCGATTACAAGGACGTCGCCCTGCTGCGTAAGTTCATCTCCGATCGCGGCAAGATTCGTTCCCGTCGTATCACCGGTGTCACCGTGCAGGAGCAGCGCGAGATCTCCAAGGCTATCAAGAACGCCCGCGAGATGGCCCTGCTGCCGTACGCCACGTCCGGCCGCTGATCTTAGAGAGGTTTGAACAATGGCTGAAACTAAGGTTATTCTCACCAAGTCCGTCAACCACCTGGGTCACCCGGGTGACGTCGTGGCCGTCAAGTCCGGCTACGCCCGCAACTACCTGTTCCCGCAGGGCCTGGCCTTCGCTTGGTCCAAGGGTGCCGCCGCCCAGATCGAGGCCATGAAGCGCGCTCGTCTGGCCAAGGCCGTCGCCACCCGCGAAGAGGCTGTTGCCGCCAAGGAAATCATCGAGGGCTCCACCGTCGAAATCGCTGCCAAGGTCTCCGAGTCCGGCAAGCTGTTCGGCGGCATCTCCGCAGAGAAGATCGCCATCGCGCTCTCCTCCAAGGTTGAGGTCAACCCGAAGAACATCACCGTTGAGCCGATCAAGACCACCGGTGACTTCCCGGCAACCGTCGCCCTGCACCCGGAAATCACCGCCAACTTCTTCGTGAAGGTCGTCGCTGAGTGATTTCGCCCCATTCACCGCTCGACGTCCTTACGGACCGGCGGTGAATGACTTCAGGCTGAAACACGTCTGAGCTTAAGCATCGAAAATCCCCCGTACCGATTGGTGCGGGGGATTTTCCTATATCCGCTCTTTAGCCGGCATCAGTCCTCATCGTCAATCGTGACGCTGAGCTTGCCATCCCTGATGCTGAAGCTGCCGTTGACGGTGAAGTGGGTGCTGTCGTCCTGAGACTCCCACGAATCGTCGAAATTCTTCTCTTCATACGTGCACTTCGCCTTGCCCTGCCGGGTGGAGAACGTGCCGTAATCGAGATCGATGTCGGACAGCTTCGGATAGACGCTGATGGACCATGCGAAGTTGCGGTAGTAGTCCTCGTCGTACAGGTCGAAGCCGAACGGGCAGCCTTCCGGCGCGTAGTCGGTGGACTTCGCGCATTCGTCCAGCTTGGCGTTCACGGCCTTGCTCAAGTCCTCCTTAAGCTTGGCCGTAGGCATGATCTTGAGATCGGCGGCATCGGAGTCCGCGTTCGTGCGCACCATGGTGATGCCGCTGGTGACATACCCCGACTTGCCGATCGACACCTTGTACGAACCCGGGTAGACGCGCAGCGTCCACGTGCCGCTGTCCGACTTCTCCGCATTCTTCGCGGTCACGTCAACACCGTTGACGGACAACGATTCCACGGCATTGGGCACCGACACGGTGATGGTCTTGAGCAGTGGGCTCGAGATCTTCCAATTCGGGAACAGCAGGAACTTCGACCCGTCCTTGTTGATGGTGAGCGAATCGTTGACGTTCTTGCCGTTCAGCGAATACGTCACGTTGACCTTGGCCACGCCTTCGACGGTTTTGACACTATCGATATGCGGGTTGGCGATCGTGGCGTTGTCGGCCTTCGCTACGGTGTCGGACAGCAGCTTGAGCTGGTCCTTGCCCACCTGCGGATCGGCGATGTCATTGGCCTTGTCATACTTGCCGTCGGCAATCGCCGTCAGATAGCTTTGCGCCACGGATTTCGCGCTGAAGACGGTCGAGTTGAGCACACCGTAGACAATGCCCAACACAATCAGGGCGCCAATTACGATGCCGCTGATAAGGATCGTCTTCTTAGTTTTTGGGTCGAGCGGCTGACCTGCCCCCGGAGCTGCGACCGGCATAGAAGCCGCGCCTGCTGGCGATTGCGGCAGCGGCACCGCACCCGTTGCCGTGTTGCCCGTTGTCGTATTGGGCATGGACGTCGGGGCGACCGGTTGTGGAACGGCCTGTGAAACAGGCGTTGCGGTAGGAGCGGTGGGCGCGGGCATCGGCGCAGCCGGCGTCGCGGGCTGGGGGACCGATGCGGCCGGAGCTGCCGGAGTAGTTGGATTGGCCGGCTGTGCGGCAGCCGAAGCCGTCGGCATGGTCGCTGTTGCGGTCGTGCCGCTCGCCGTGGCAGAGGTCTTCTTCATGCCGTAGGACGGATCGCAGGACTTGACGTAATCGACCACGTTCTGCGGGGTCTGCTGCACGGTGCCACCGACGATGATCCGCCACATGCCCGGCAGGGACGCCACCAGCGTCGGACCGAACGTCATCGCGGCCACCTCGATCAGGAACGCCCAGATGCCGGCGACGAGGAAATACCACATCGGGGTCGTCATCGACATGCTGGACGAGGCGTATCCCGCCGCGAAATAAGTGAACAGGAACTCCGCGGCCAGCCAGAACACCATCGCGGCCACCGGAGCCTTCCATGTATGCTGCCAGCCCGCGTAATACGGGTCGTACATATTGCGCGCGGTCTCACGCAGCGCGATATAGAACGTGGCAAGCAGGAACAGCACGAAGCAGATCCACAGAATCCAGCCATACTGGCTGAGGGAGGACACGTTGAACAACGTGATCGTATGGACGCTGTAGCTGGACGTCGAGAAGGCGATGCCGCCGAACGAGGACAGCGAAATCAGCATAAGCGGCAGAGCCGGGAACAGCAGCGGAACCAGCAGCAGACCGCCTGCGCCGAGATGGTTCGCGGCGGACATGGCGATCGTCGCCACCAGGCCAAGCACCAGGAACAGCACGCCGTAGATCGCAAACGATTCGACCAGCGTGCGCACGAAGCCACGAGCGCGGTGCGCCCAACGCCAAGCGGCGGAGAAGACGTTACCCGAATCGCCCGCATACTGTGCCAACGCGTAGCCGGCCAGCGCACCGGCCGCCGACAGCAGGAACGCCATGCAGAACGTGCGGAAGGACACGCCGGAAAGCGACGCGGAAGCGGAATAGTCGCTGTAGGAACCACCCACCGTCACCGGGAAGATGGCGGCGAAGACCAGCAGCACCAGGCCGGACAGCACGCCGACGATCAGCGAGCTGATGACGCCCGTCCACTTGAAACGAAGCGCGAACCTGCGTGCCAGCATATATGCGCCGAACGCGGCGCCGATCGCCAATGCCACGCCGGGCAGTCCGACCGGCAGCGTCACGCTGACGTGCGAGGCGTCAATGCCGAGATTGCTCAGCGAGAAGCCCTGGGAGCTGGTTTTGAGATTCAGCGAACCGCCAACGCCGAGCGTCATCACGGTGAAGAGAATCTGGAAGAAATTCGGGCCGGAGCCGGACACACCGTTGTTGCCCAGGAAGGAGGCGGTGTCGGAAAAGCCCGGAATGCCGGCAAGCCCGTTGCTGGCCGCGGCATTGCCCATGAAGAAGACGATCGATGCGAGCAGCGCGAACACCACGCTCGCGCCGAGACCGATGCCGAGGCTGGCGCCCATGGTCTTCATGGACTGCGGTGTGGTCAGCGCGGTGATGGTGGGATCGGCCGCCGGACGGGCGATTTGCTGGGTCGGCTGGCTTGGCTGCGGCGCTGCTGCCGGCTGCGGGGCCGGGGATGGCGCATACTGGAACTGCTGCGTCGGCGCGGCCTGTGGTGCCACCGTTTGCGTTGCCTGCGCCTGAGCGGTCGGCTGTGCTTGCGCCGCCGGTTGCGGTGTGGTGGGCTGCGGGACGGTGGTTTGCGGAGCTGCCGGTGCGGCGCTATTGGGCAGTGGGACGGCAGCGGTCGGCATCTGCGGGGCCGGTGCCATGTGCGGCGCGGAAGACAGCATGGTGCCGTCATCGGATTCCGCCGCGGCCGGCGCTTGCGGTGCCGCCGCGGTCGTTTGGATGAGCGGTGAGCCGCACGAGGCGCAGAATTTAGCGCCTTCGATGGTCGGCTGACCGCAATTTGGGCATGCCATAGGTAAGCCTTTCTCCTTCTTGATGCGCGTCATATACTCCTGTGACGCGCCATGGTCCTTATTATAAAGGGCCTCTGGCGCGTCGACGGGCTCGACGATGATGCGTGCTATTCGGCTCGCCGCGGTGGAAATGTGTGATGGAAAAGTTCGTGCCGTTGACTGTCGGAGTGGTTGCATTGCGCCAGAATGTGAAGAAAATGTGATTACTTGGATTCTAGGGCGCCATCGCGCCGCATTTTTCGTCGTATGACGCGATGTGCACCATAGATGGTGATTTGCTGAAAACGTTGGAAAATAGCGGTTTTATGATTGCGACACGCCGAAGGTTGCGTTCTTTCCGATTCTGAGTATATTTACTCCATGTGCTCAGCGAGAACAAAAACCTCGCCAAGACCAACGCCCCTTTAGCTCAGTTGGTTAGAGCAGCTGACTCTTAATCAGCGTGTCCAGGGTTCGAATCCCTGAGGGGGCACAGACAAGACCCAAGCCAATGGCTTGGGTCTTTTTCGTATTTCGGACATGCGTCCACCCAAAGCCGCGTTACTTCCTCCGTGCGGAGTAAGGTAGTGCGCTGTTGTCCGCCCAGAGCGGAATCGCAATTCATCTCGAATCGCACGAATCGTAAGAATCGTTAGAGAAGAAGCAATAGAGGAAACTGCAGTGGAATACACACTCTTCACCAAGCTTGCCGCGGAATTCGTCGGCACCGCCGTGCTGATGGTCTTCGGCAACGGCGCTGTCGCCAACGCGGAACTGAAAAACACCAAGGGCTACCATGCCGGCTGGCTGAACATCGCCATGGGCTACGGCTTCGGCGTCATGTTCCCGGTCCTGATGTTC
>ENA-OPWD01000272-OPWD01000272.1-human-gut-metagenome-genome-assembly--contig:-NODE-272-length-44816-cov-15.488684_pt1 | contig 44816 bp, 49 predicted proteins | sample MGYA00241502_ERZ501996 | MGnify/ENA primary metagenome ERZ501996 (study PRJEB25962, sample SAMEA2042011) | human gut metagenome | biome: human gut; feature: human-associated habitat; material: faeces... | reverse complement strand
GGAATCTCCCAGCCTCCTTTGGATTATTTCATCCGTTTGCCACGATAGCTGTTCTTTTTCACAACTACCAGAGAGATAATCAGCCCGGCCAAAGAAACCCCCATTACAGAAGTCCATAGCCGCAGGTTAAAAGTGTCACCAGTTTCGGGCGAATTTGTCGGCGTGCTGGGCTTACTCGGCACATTCGGATGATCCGATCCCTCCGAAATATTGCTGTTCTTGGTATTGGTAAAGGCTACTGTTACTGTATCATTTTTTATGATGCTGCCACTTGCTTTAGAAGCCACCGTGGTGTAGCCGTCCCGATTTGCTTCTGCCTCAGTTACTGAGTAAGTAATCCCCGAGGGCAAGCCCGTGGCAGTCTTGCTCTCGCCGTGCTTCAGAACAAAGGTTGCAACCCCACCGACAAAAGTCATCTCGCCAAACACACCATTAATCTCGGTGTTCTCAACAGTTACATTTGTTTTATCCTTTCCGTCAAATGTTTCGTTGAGTTCAATGGATAACTTTGCCACGGTAAAAGAGTTGCTGATATGGCTGTGGACCTGTATATAGGCAATTGTTTCTGAAATAGATGCCAAAAGAAGCACTGCCATCTCGTCGTAGTATTTCTCGTAATATTCGTAATCCTTCACTGGATACGGAAGGACGAGGATCAAAGCACTGTTATCGTTACGATAATTCTTCTGGAGTCGTTTAATAACGCTTGCTGCCAGTATGTCAAAGTCTCCGTTTCTACCTAAATAGAACTCCACATACTTCTTTGTGCGGAGCATATTCTTGAATAAATCGTATAGCTTTTCTTCTATATCGAAGTCCCCAACGATTCGATGCCCGATCATGGTGACACGGTATATCTCGCCAAGCAAATTGCTTACCCCCACCTGCTACTTTCTAAAAAAGTACACCTTTTTACAGTGATTTTTTTGCGCCCTCAATGATGAAAAGCAAGCCACAAAGCCCAATGTTTTCAGCTTTTTTATACTATATCATACCTTTTTCTTACAGTCAATTCTCCCGCAGCCACTTGTTAAGACCCAGCGATTTTGTCACCATAAAATTCAGCGAAAATGTCACCATGATTTTTCTTTTCTACCCTTCTCCATTATCATGTCATATGAAGGAGGTTTTTATATTGGACAGAAAAGAAGTTGCTGATCTATTGTCCAAAAAATTGAATGGTGATTTGAAAATTTCTTATGATCATTTAGCTGTTCTTACGAATTATTCTAAAAGACAGCTTATTCGCCTATCTAAATCTTTAAATGAAAAAGGTATAGATTCTACTTTGAAACACGGTAATAAAGGTTTGGCAGCCCACAATCGTGCTTCAAATGATGAAATTGATTTTATTGTCAATTTCAAAAAGCTATACCCCAATATCACTATAGCACAATTTAGAGATATTTATCTTGAAGATATTATTTTTAACCCTTCTAGAAAAGAAGATTTATCCAAATATAATCTTAAACCTAGAAGCATTTCATTCTTTCAAAGACTCTATAAAGAATATAAATGGACTTCTCCCGTTAAACATAGGAGTCATAAAAGAGACTCTCCTTTACATTTACTGAGAGAAAAAAGTCCTAGAGCTGGTATGCTTGTTCAAATCGACGGAACTCCCTTTGACTGGTTTGTCAACGGTCAACGCTTTACTTTTCATATGGCCGTTGACGATGCAACCAATGATATCTTTGCTGGCTGGTTTACCAAAAACGAATGCATGTATGGATATTGTAAGATGATGGAACTTCTTATCAAGAAAAAAGGAATTCCCTTAGCTATTTATTCAGATAAACATACCATCTTTAAAAGTCCTGAAGGTAATATAACATCATTTGGTGTTATGATGGATAAACTTGGCATTGAAATGATTTTCGCTAATACATCTCAAGCCAAAGGATTGATAGAACGGTACAATGGTACAGCTCAAAGAAGATTGCCCAATGACATTATAAGGTTCAAAATAAAAGACTACGATCAATTAAATATATGGTTCAATGACTTTTACATAAAATATCTGAATGAAAAATTTGCACATCTTCCAATTGATCCTGTTTATGAATTTGTAGAGCTAACAGAAAATTACGATTTGAATCTAGTGTTCACTGTTTCAAATACCAGAAAAATAGTAGAAGGCAATATGTTTTCCTATAACGGATATTATTATGTCCCATATGATAAAAATGGAGAAGTAGTAAAAATAAGAACTTCAACAGAAGTTACAATTTTATATTTTGTGCTAGAAAATAAAATAAGAATGAAATATATTGGGATTATTTATGACTGTACATTGATAGGTACAAAACATAAAAACAAACAGGTACTAATAAATGATCATAAAGATTTAAATAATCTCATTCAAGAAATGGACAAAAAAACAAAGGGTTCACACTAATAGAACCCTTCTTCATTTTTGGTGACATTTTTGCTGAACGTTAACATTCTCCCGCAGCCACTTTTATGGCTTTTGTATTTAGGTGTACTTTTTTACAGTGATTTTTTTTCGCTGTTCAATGTTGCTCTGTATTCCCGCAGTCGATGGTAAAAGGTTGATTCACACATTCCGCACATCTCGGCGGCTTCATAGGATTTGATAATACCACTTTCCCATTTCTCCACGATCTCCAGAAAATTGGGCGGAGCCTTTTTGACAGGTCTTCCGAACTTCATTCCGTTGGCTTTTGCGGCGGCAATGCCCTGTGCCTGACGCTTTCGGATATTTTCCCGTTCATTCTGTGCCACAAAGGACAGCACTTGCAGCACAATATCTGCAAGGAAAGTACCCATCAGGTCTTTGCCACGCCTTGTGTCCAAAAGCGGCATATCGATCACAGAAACATCAACTTCCTTTTCCCGTGTCAGGAATCTCCACTGGCTTTGGATTTCTTCATAGTTTCTGCCAAGCCGGTCAATGCTCATAATATACAGGACATCCCCCTTTTTAAGTTTACGAAGCAGCTTCTGATACATTGGACGGTTGAAGTCCTTGCCTGACTGCTTATCCTTATAGATGTTTTCCTCAGCAATTCCAAGCTGTCGCATTTCTACCATCTGCCGTTCTTCGTTCTGATCCAAGGAAGATACCCTGACATAACCGTATTCTTTCATTTTCGCTTCACCTCCAAGCATAGATAGTATTTTATCAAATCTGTGTGTCCCGCCTTTTGCTGTGTTTCATTTTGTACAAACTCAACCGAAGAAGAAAACCACCGACTTCCTGCGTGAAGAAGCCGGTGGTTTTTCATAATTTTCCATCAATAGTTCGGAACTCCGTATCCGAGAATTTCATAGTGACCTACGCTGTACTGGTTTATTCGGCAACTATCGCTGGAGTTGCCCTCAACGGTATAGACGATACCGTTCTCAACCTTTTGGACAATGCCAGTGTGGTCGGATTGTCCGTCCTGCGGACCCGACGAACCCTTGTTATCCCAATCAAAGAAAATAATCATTCCGGGGACAGGATCGGCAGAACCGTCGATCCACTGTCCACGGTCTTTGAACCACTGGACGCCGTTCACGCAGCCTGCATATTTGGGTACAACCCCGGTGTCAATATAGCCGCACTGATCGGCGCACCAGCTTACAAAACAAGCACACCATTCCACACGGCTTCCGAAGCCGTACCAAGACCAGTACGGTTCGCGACCTACATTGCCCACCTGAGAAAGAGCGACGGTGACAATCTGATCGTCACTGTATCGGATACCGTAAAGCACCGCCGCCCAAATATAGTTGTTCTCGTCTTTAAGCAACTCAGCAAGGTATTCCCGTTGTTCTGCTTCAAATCCGGCAAGTTCGCAAGCCCGTTTTCGCCTGTGACCGGAAATCAGCTCATATCTGCCGTCCTCTTTCTGACGCACGGTAGCCGGAGTAATAACTCCCCGCTCCTTGACACTCTCCACAAGCTGTATCATATCCTCGTCGTCCCGTACCTTAAATGGGTGGTCGGGAAAATCGTCGATCAGCTCAAGGGGAATATCTCGGATTTTACTGAGCTTAGCATCATCCCGCTCCTCTTGCGTAGAGAACAAATCATCGAGCGTGTTTGTGGGAAGCGTGAAGTCGCTCTTTCTGCCTGCCATCGGCTAACACCTCCTTCGTAAAATCCGTGTAAGCCTTAGACACGGTGCTGCTCGGCTCATAGGCGTATATGCTTTTGCCTTTGGATGAAACCTCGGCGGCTTTTACGGCAATGGGAATGGTCGTCCAGTATATCCTGATCCGACAACCGAAGTTCTCTCGCTGCGCTTCTACCGTACTTTTGGCGAGATTGGTTCTGCCGTCTACAAGCGTGAGCAGGATACCGTCGATTGTCAGGTTCCGATTGGTGTGCTTCTTCACCTTGGCAATCGTCGATAAAAGCTGCGTCATACCTTTTGCGGGGAGATACTGTGCCTGCACGGGAATAATCACACTGTCTGCCGCAGTCAGAGCATTGAGCGTTATCATACCGAGGGACGGCATACAATCTATCAGTACATAGTCGTATCTGTCCTTCACTTGGCTGAGATAGTTTTTCATCACGCGCTCTCTGCTCATTGCAGTCACAAGGCTCATCTCCAACGCTGAAAGGTCAAGGTTTGACGGAACAAGGTCAACCTTTTCTTCGTGGCTGAGAATGCCGGAGAACGGGCCTTGCTGTTCTTCCCGCATTACCGCTGATAGCTTATTGGAAAGGGTCTGCGGCAAGCTGTCCGTGTCCTGCCAACCGAGGCAGGTAGTAAGGTCACCCTGCGGGTCAGCGTCCACGAGAAGCACCTTTTTGCCTTGCATAGCCAATCCTACGCCGAGGTTTACTGCCGTGGTGGTTTTCCCCACGCCGCCTTTTTGGTTGCATATCGCTATGGTTTTACAGTTTGGCATTTAGCTTTTTCCTCCTTCTTTGTGGATTTCATAACTGCTTTTGAAAACAGCTATGTATATGTCCGCAGTATTTGTTCTCAACGCCCCCTGCGGTGGCTTTCGCCTTACGGGAAACACTTGAGTCACGGTGTGCTGCACCGTGTTCATAGGAATCTCACCTCTGCCGGGTACTCCGCCAGCTCCGTAGAGAAGTATCATTATCATTCTGACTGTCATCGCCATATCAGGAGCAACCTGATACTCATAACCGGAGTTCTCGCTATTCTGAAATACAGAAATCACGGCGTACCTGCTAAAGTGGCTATCATCAGAAATAAAGTCTTAGTGAATGACTTATTCAATTTTCAAGCGAAAAGGCTTCCGTTTTTGCTATCCGGAATGAACCCCTTCACTCATTTGGACAAAGGGGTATGAAATGCACACCCAAAATCTCCGCTTTTCCAAAAATATTTCAAAAAAATTTTTGGAAATTAAAAAAGCCGTCTGCTCCGGTTAGGAAACAGACGGCAAAACACGTTCTAAATGTATTCAATTTTCAATTTCTTTTTCTTTGCTTCAAGCACTTTGCAGAGGACATCATCTACTGCATCGGTGTATCGTCCCTGAGCTGCTAAATTGTTCTTCAGTTCAATGAGCGATTGTATCACTCGGCTTCGTTCTTCTTCATTTAAGTATAGATGATAGGTTTTCTCTCTCATTGGCTGTCCCTCCATCTTTCAAATGTATTTTTGATTATCTCCACATCTTCCTCTGTATCAGAAGAAATAAATATATGTACGTTCTGAAAAGCTCTTTTTAAGCTGTCGGCATAATCCAGTTCAGTGCCTTTCATCGGCAGTTTAATCAGTCTTATTCCTCGTTGCTCACACATATATGCTTTCATTATTTCTATATTCTCGTCAGCACTTCCTGACTCAATAGCCAACTTTTCTGAAGGTATGTATGTTTCAAGCGGAACTCCAAGCAATCGGTCAGAACCAAGTTCTGCTTTCAAGCCTTTCTTATTAGAATAATAGCTGACAGCCAAAGCAGGAAATAGAGATAAATATTCTTGCTCACAAATTCGGCAGCCTTTATTCAATATCGTTCTTTCATTTATCTTCATACTCCACGAATGACCGTGCCTGCATTTCCACCACGCTCTCTTTGCCGAAGTTCGTGATACCTCTGTAGGTTTCAGTTTATTCTGTTCATAATCCCATTCGCTAAGAAGCTGACTGTCTGTTGTCGCCAAATCATTATATCCGGCAAGGACTTCTCTCTCTGCACAAACGGGGCATACCGTACCTTTCACACGGGCATTGATAACAGATTTCCACTCGTTACCGCATTTACTGCATCTCCACCAGACATTTTTCCTCGACTTTGCATTTACTTCATCAGGCTTCAATGGCAAGTTCTTCTCCGACCACTCCGAAGCAATTTCAGGGTGTGTTGTCTGCAAATCGTTAAACCCTTTCAGGAATATGTACCCACTGCAATACGGGCATTTACTGCCACCGGAACGAGTAGAAATAAGGATGTTCCACTCTCTGCCGCAATCCTTACACTTCCACCAAGCCTTACGATTGGCAAAGACCGTAACCTGAGTCGGAAGTAACGGATAATTTCTGTCCGACCACTCGGCAGCTATATCCGGCAAAAGCGTTGCAAGGTCATTAAATCCTGCCAACACTTTATTATGGGAACAATATGGGCAACCTGTTTTATTTATTGTCCTGCTCTTAACAGCAGCTTCCCACTCGTGTCCTTTTTCACATCTCCAAATCACTTTCTTATGAGAACCAATAGAAACTTCTGTCGGTTTTATCTTATTCTTTTCCGACCACTGCTTTTCCAGTAGCGGCTCTAATGTTGCCAAATCGTTAATCCCTGCAATCACTCTTGCACCGGAACATATCGGGCATTTCTCTCCATTGGAACGAGCCTTAACGCTTGTCTGCCATTCATGACCGCAAGCACCTCTCCACCATACTTTTTTATTTGAACCGAAAGTAATCTCATCAGGTTTAAGCGGTAAGTTCTTCTCTGACCACTCAGGAACAAGTTCCGGGCGTACTTCTGCTAAACTGTTATTCATAGCCAAACCTCAACCTCCTTGTGCTTAGAGTATATGAAGTTTTGGCTTTATCTTGTAGTTTGCGAATATCCGTACAATCAAAAAAGCCCTTTGAGAAAGGGATTTCTCCTCTCTCAAAGGGCAAGTTGGCAAACTATCTTTACTCTATTACCGTTGTATTAGATATTATTTCTAATGTTTTAAAACTGCTGATTGGATTCATTTTTGCTGCATATAGTAATGGCGTTTCTTCCTTATCCATAGTATATGTTTCTTCTTTATATGGCAATTCCATATAGCTTCCTAGCAGTTTTCTGAGTGTTTCAATATTGAGTTTTTCTATTAGTTCTTCTTCAAAAACTGCTGTTATATAATTTCTTTTATAATTTACAGAAATGTATATAGCATAATCAAAACTGGCAATTCTATAATCTTCAGGTAATGAGAAGAAACTTATATATTCTAGTTTTTCATTTTGCACGGCATCACGGAAAAACTTATTATTTTTAAAGCACTTTACTTTTCCAGTATTTTTTCCTGTTATACCGTTAGCCCAATGAGTAACTTGTCTATCACACATACCAAATATTATTCTCATTGTATTTGCCAAATTTTCGCAATCTATTGTTTTTCGGATTTTCCCATAATATGTAATTGAAAATGTATTCATTTTTACTTTTCTCAAATCTTTATTTATTATACTTCCATTCATTTTAAAAATGGGCAACCCCGATTGGAATTGCCCACTCATTGAACTAATTATGCGATTTTTTCTTGCTTGCACCGATTTCTGCATCAATTGATGTAAGTTTGATGTAAATCGCTGTTTTTTTAGTTTTTTATCAAATGAAGTACGTCCCGTCTATTCGGTAAAACGGTACATCTTTACATCATCTTAATAGAGCTTTGCACCTGCCGGAATGTGGTCATCAACCATCAGAAGATGGAGCTTTTCTTCGCCTTCTTCTTCGTGAATAGCACTGAGGAGCATACCGCAAGAGTCAATGCCCATCATAGCTCTCGGTGGAAGATTTGTGATAGCAATAAGAGTCTTTCCAACCAGTTCCTCCGGCTCATAAAAGCTATGAATACCGCTTAAAATGGTTCTGTCTGTGCCTGTTCCGTCATCAAGAGTAAACTGTAACAGTTTCTTTGACTTCGGTACTGCAACACACTCTTTAACCTTTACTGCACGAAAATCTGACTTGCTGAATGTATCAAAATCAACAAATTCCTCAAATAAAGGTTCTACCTTTACCTTAGAAAAATCAATCTTTTCAGACTCAGTTTTTACATTTTTTTCAGGTGCTTCAGAAGCTGTATTATTTACATCATTTTTCTTATTTACACCATCTAAGGACTTCATTGTCGGGAACAACAATACATCTCTGATTGCAGGTGAATCTGTGAGGAGCATAACTAGTCTGTCAATGCCGTATCCGATACCGCCTGTCGGTGGCATACCGATAGAAAGCGCATTGAGGAAGTCCTCGTCTGTGTGGTTTGCCTCTTCGTCACCGTTTGCAAAAGCCTCTTCCTGCTTAGCGAATCTTTCTCTCTGGTCGATAGGGTCGTTAAGCTCGGAGTAAGCGTTACACATTTCCCAAGTATTGATAAAGAGCTCAAATCTCTCTACCTTTTCAGGGTCATCAGGCTTTTTCTTTGTAAGAGGAGAAATAGCAAGCGGATGATCCATAACAAATGTAGGCTGGATAAGATTCTTTTCGCAGAACTCTTCAAAGAAAAGGTTTACGATATCACCCTTTGTATGGCGCTCTTCAAATTCAATGTTCTTCTCTCTTGCAAGAGCCTTAGCCTCTTCGTCTGTCTTTACTTCGTCAAAGTCAATTCCCGCATATTTTTTAATGCAGTCAACCATTGTAATTCTCTCAAAAGGCTTACCGAAATCAATTTCAATGCCGTTATATGTTATTACAGAACTGCCGCATACCTTTTCTGCGAGATATTTAAACATACTCTCTGTAAGATCCATCATACCGTAGTAATCGGTGTATGCCTGATAAAGTTCCATAAGTGTAAATTCAGGGTTGTGTCTTGTGTCTACACCCTCATTACGAAATACTCGTCCGATTTCGTAAACTTTCTCAAGACCGCCGACAATAAGTCTTTTAAGGTAAAGTTCAAGAGAAATACGAAGTTTTACATCTTCGTCAAGTGCATTGTAATGAGTTTCAAACGGTCTTGCTGCCGCACCGCCTGCATTTGCAACAAGCATAGGGGTTTCAACTTCCATAAATCCTCTTTCATCAAGGAAGTTACGGATTTCTTTGATTATTTTTGAACGCTTTACAAATGTATCCTTAACCTCTTCGTTCATAATGAGGTCAACATAACGCTGTCTGTAACGGGTATCTGTATTTGTAAGGCCGTGGTATTTTTCGGGGAGAATCTGGAGGCTCTTTGAAAGAAGTGTTACAGAAGTTGCGTGAATTGAAATCTCGCCAGTCTTTGTCTTAAATACTTCGCCGCTGATGCCAACGATGTCGCCTATATCGTATTTCTTAAAATCTTTGTAGCTGTCTTCGCCGATATTATCTCTTGCCACATAAACCTGAATTGTGCCCTTTAAGTCCTGAATATGGCAGAAAGAAGCCTTACCCATAACACGCTTTGACATAATTCTGCCTGCCAAAGAAACCGACTTGCCCTCAAGCTCTTCAAAGTTTTCTTTAACATCTGAACTGTGGTGTGTAACATCGTACTTTGTTATTTCAAACGGATTCTTGCCTGCCTCCTGTAAAGCCGCAAGCTTTTCACGGCGAATCTTTAAAAGCTCACCGAGATTTTCAGTATTCTGTGACTGATTCTTCTCACTCATTATTTATATTTCCTTTCAACACTGCTTACTTTGAAATCTCTAAAATCTTAAGTCCCTGAACGCCGGCAGGAGTTTCAACCTCAACTACATCGCCTACGCTTCTCTCCATAAGAGCTTTACCGATTGGTGATTCATCAGAAATAACGCCCTCTCTCGGGTTAATTCCGTTTGAACCTGAACCTAAGATTTTGAAAGATACCTGTCTGCCGTTTGAAACATACTCAACCTTTACAACAGAAGTAAGGTGAACATGCTCGTTTGAAGTGTTGCTCTCATCAATGATAACGGCATTTTTAAGAGTAACCTCAACAGTAGCAATACGAGCCTCAAGCATAGCCTGCTCGTTTTTGGCATCATCATATTCACTGTTCTCCGAAAGGTCACCGTATGAACGGGCAACCTTGATTTTTTCCGCAATTTCTTTTCGTTTTTCGGTTTTTAAGAATTCGAGTTCTTCCTCGTATTTTTTAACGTCTTCTGCTGTAAGCATAATTTGTTTTGCTGCCATTATACATCGTCCTTTCAATCAGAAAAATGAAATCTGTAGAATTCTTACATACTTTTTAATTATAAAATTTTTTAACGCCAATGTCAAGCAAAATGCAAAATATTGGCAGCAAAACACATATACGGAAAAAGTGAGGCAAGCCTCCTCTATTCATCGGTTTTGTTTATTTTTTCAAACTGCGCATATAAAGATTTTACAGTTTGACTTGTTGAAAAATTACTGCACATTGTCGGCACTATAGAGCCTAAACTGTACTGTCTTCCGAGTGAATACAGTGCAGAACAAAAATACTCCGTTTCAATCTCCTGCGGCTTTATTCTGTCAAAGCCGTTAGGCATTTTAAAGTAATACTTATAGTAAATCTCGCCTAAAACCTCCGCTTTCGGTCTGCCGTTTGTCAATATCAATGTTTTGTCATTTGACGAAAAAGTATTTTCTATTGTGCGTGGAGCAATTATGAGTTGACAGAGTTCAAGCTCCTCCGTTCGTTTTGTAACAGTTGCGCAAGCTCCCATATTTTCCATTATCAGTTCGTTTTCATCGTAATATACATCGGGAGAATTTGTAACAACGGTAACATCAGAGGAATATTTCATCACATACTTTAAAAATTCACTGTCCCTGCCGTCGGGATCATATATGCCGATTTTTAATTTTTCCGCAAAATCACACATAGAAAGCAGGCATATTGCAAGATTGGTACAAAGTCTTGCCGTGAAATCCGAATTTTCAAATCTGCGAAAACCACACTCATCGCGGAAATTTATTTTAGGCGAACAGATTATTCTGTTTTTACTGTCACCGATTATTTTTTCGAGTTTTTCAAATCTCGGTTTTCTTCCGTATGAAATGTATGTAATTTGTTTAAGGTACACACCTCTTGCTCTTTTCACCTGTACTACCGCTCTGTCACGCTTAAGTCTGTCAACTAAACCTTTCAGTCCTTTTCTTCGTTCGTGCTTTTTAACAGTCAGTGCCGTAAGCATAAAAAATCCCTCCGCATAACTTTTTATTAAGTATATGCAAAGGGATTGATTTTAATTATTAATTATGACTGAAATTCTGTCATAGGATTGTACTTAACACCGTTAAGTCTTGTTTCAAAGTGAAGGTGGGCACCTGTTGAATGACCTGTAGAACCTACAAAGCCGATAACTTGTCCCTGATATACATGCTGACCCGTATAAACCATAGTTGTGGAGAGATGACCGTAAACAGTCATCTTACCGCCGTCATGAGCAATCATTACATAGTTGCCATAACCGCCGCCGCAACCGCATGAACCGTCTTTACCCCAGTTGTGATAACAACCGTTGTAAGAATCAATTACTACGCCTTCTTTTGCGGCAACAACATCCGCTCCCATAATTCCTGCGTCTGCTATATCAATTGCGCCGTGGTTATAAGAGCCTCTGTCCTCGTTCCATTCGGAAGTAAGATAGTAATAGCCCGGGCACGGCCATACAAAACCTGACGGAGAAACCTCAAGGTCATCGTGAACAGTGCCGCTTGATGAGCCACCGCTGTTTGAATTATTATTTCTTTCCTGCTCGGCACGCTCTGCCTCAAGTCTTGCCTTTTCAGCGTAATAATTAGAAATAGCCTTTTCTATATCATCACTTTCAAGTGCGCCGTTCTGGATTTCGCTTGTCGCCTTATCGCTTGTCTTATAAAGTCCTGCCAAAAGTTCTTTATTCTCTTCAAGAATTTTGTTAAGCTCCTGCTGGTCGCTTTCAAGGCTTGCCTCTTCTGCCTCGAGTGAATCCATATCCTTTTCAAGTTCTGCCTTTTCTTTAGAAATATTCTCAAGGTCGCCCTTAATTGAATTGATAAGATTATTATCGTAATCAGAGAGTGCCTCTACAAGTTCCATTTTATCAAGAAAATCAGAAAAGCTCTTTGCTCCGAAAATAATTTCAAGGTCAGTTGTATTGCCTGCCATATAAATATTTCTGAGTCTGTTGCGGAGAGTATTCATCTGATTTTCAATGCTCTTATTAGCGTTATCAATAGCTGTCTGCTTGTCCTGAATTTTGCCGTTAAGCTCATTAATGCTCTGATGGCTGAGTTCGATTTTATCATCGAGAACCTGCACCTTGCTTACAAGCGCATTAACATATTCTTCCTGATCTGCAATATTTTCTTTTGTTTTTTCAAGAATTTGCTGATATTTATCGCTCTGAGCCTGAAGTTCCTGTCTTCTGTTCTCAAGTGCGTCAATATCGTTAGGATCAATAGTGGTTGCCTGAGTTTGCTCAGTTGATGCCTCTTGTGCAGCCTGCTCCTCAGCAAATACAGGATAAGCCGAATATGCAAAAATACACATACTGAGAATTGCACAAAGCACTGCTTTGAATCTTTTTTTAGAAATTCGCATTAAATATACTCCTTTGTTATTACCAGCCGAGAATTTCGTTTCCTTCCATCTTCAGATACTTACGCATTGAAATAAAGCTGCCGAATGCACCGATAACCACACCTGCAACAATAAATATACCGCCAACCTGCAGATAAACATCAGAGAACGGAATAGTGGAAATTTTTACAAATGAATTTACTGCCGACATTACGCCTTCATATACCACATAAAGTACACCTGTACCGATAATGGCTGAAATAAAACCGAGAACCATACCCTCGACTACAAACGGCAGTCGAACAAAAGCATTGGTTGCGCCGACAGACTTCATAATACTTATCTCAAATCGTCTTGAATACATTGTTGTTCTGATTGTATTTGCAATGATAAACAGAGAAATAATCGTAAGTGCAACAACTATCGCAAGACTTATGTAGCTTACAAGATTGCTTATATCGGTAAGTTTTCTCGCAAGCTCACTGCGGTTGTTGATAGAATCAACACCGTCAACCTTTAAAATTGCGTCAATAGTTTGGTCGTACTTTGACAAATCGTCCATTGCAATTATATATGCATCGGGCAACGGGTTGTTGTCGCCGTTTACATTTTCAAATACAGCTTCCGGAAGTGAATCTTTAAATTCGTTGATTGCATCTTCCTTCGGGTAAAATCTTACAGAGGTAATATTATCAAGTTTCTCAAGGTTTTTGCCAATGTAAACCGCCTCAAGGTCAGATGCTCCGTCCTTGATGTAAACGGTTGTTTCATTGGTTTTTCCCACAGAGTCAACTTCCTTTTCTATGTTTACCGAAATAAGTTCAGCCGCACCTGTAAGCACAAGACAGCTTACAAGAACGCATATCGAAGCAATACTCATAATTCGGTTGCTCCATATACTTCTGAAACCTTCTCTTATTAAATAGCCAAAGCCACTCATATTATGTTCCTTTCTTTTTAGTCTGGAACGACATCGTTGTCAACAAAGTTTTCTTTTGTTTCTTTGCTAAGGGCAATACCCTCAATAATTTCGTCAATATCCTCATACTGCGCATCATATGCAAGTGCAGCTTCGGGATTTTTAGTGTCGCTCTTTACTCTGCCGTGGTCAATTACAATTACACGCTTGTTAAACTGTCTTACAAGTTCGTGTTCGTGAGTAACAACAAGTACAGTTGTACCCATATCGTTAATTTCACTCAAAAGTTGAATAATATCATGTGACATTTCAGGGTCAACATTACCTGTCGGTTCATCGGCAATGATAATTTCAGGATTATTTACCAATGCTCTTGCAAGGCTGACACGCTGCTGCTCACCGCCCGAAAGCTCACTTGGCTTGTTTTTCATTTTATTTTTTAGTCCGACAAGCTCAAGAATGTACGGAACTCGTTTTTTAATTGATGATGCGCTCGCTCCGATTGCTCTCATTGCAAAAGCTACATTGTCAAAGACATTCATCTTATCTATCAGTCTGAAATCCTGAAATACAATACCCATATGACGACGAAGATACGGAACTTTTCTGCGACGCATTTTTGTTATATTAAGATTATTCACGATTATTTCACCTGACGACGGACTTTCCTCGTGCATAATCAGTTTTAAAAACGTACTTTTACCTGCTCCGGACGCACCTACTATAAAAGCAAACTCGCCCTTGTCTATATGTATAGAAACATCATAAAGCGCATGAGTGCCATTCGGATAGGTTTTAGATACATTGTTAAAATCTATCATAAATTTCACCTTTATTACAAAATACACACTTATTCTGTATATTTTGCGTTATATAATACAATATTTTGTAATATTTTGACAAGTTAATTCTAAAAAGTCAAAATGGCCTGCACTACCGAAAAATCGGCAGTGCAGAGCCATATTAAATTCACTCAATCAATACTTTGCAGGACTTGCGTTAAGGTATTTTTTAACCATAAGAGCTACCTTAAATACGATAGCGTCCTCAAATTCACGAAGGTCAAGACCTGTAAGTTTCTTAATTTTTTCAAGTCTGTAAACAAGTGTATTTCTGTGAACAAAAAGTTTTCTTGATGTTTCAGAAACATTGAGGTTGTTTTCAAAGAAACGCTGAATTGTAAAAAGTGTTTCCTGGTCGAGGCTCTCGATTGAACCACGCTTGAAAACTTCCTTTAAGAACATTTCACAAAGAGTTGTTGGAAGCTGATAGATAAGACGGGCAATACCGAGGTTATCATAGCTTACTATTGTACGCTCTGTATCAAATACCTTTGCAACCTCAAGTGCGCTCTGTGCTTCTTTAAATGAACGGGCAAGGTCCTTAATACCTGTTACCGTTGTACCTATACCTACAACGCAGTGGGTGTAGAATTCACTTGAAAGTGTGTCTGAAATAGAGCTTGCAAGCTTTTCAAGGTCACGGCTCTCTGTATCCGCCTTAATCTCTTTTACGAGTGCAATTTCGTACTCATTAATATTGATAACAAAGTCCTTTGACTTGTCCGGGAAAAGATTCTGAATAATATCGTATGCAGAAACATCTGTTTTTGAAACGATTTTGATAAGAAGACAAACTCTTGAAACTTCGCTGTTAAAGTGAAGTTCTCTTGCCTTAAGATAGATATCGCCCGGAAGAATGTTGTCGAGAATTACATTCTTAATAAAGTTTGAACGGTCATATTTCTCGTCATAATACTGCTTAATGCTTGCAAAAGAAACAGAAAGTAGCTGTGCGTACTTCTGAGCATACTCATCTGTACCCTGTACAAATACAGCGTAATCATACTTAGCGTTGCTGCCAAATGACTTATATGTATAGCCGTTGATTACAAAAGGAGCTGTTGAACTTAAGGTTTCTGAATTTACGCTTTCGTTTACCTCACCGATTTTGCCAAGCTCTGAACAAGCTATAACAACAGAAGTTTCATCAATAACGCCTATTGTTCTGTCAATTGCATCTTTCATCTGGTGAACAATACCCTGGAATAATCTGTTTGACATTTTATTTACCTCTTTTTCTAAGCAAATATTCATATAATTGTAAGCATATTATTCAGGCTGTATTTTGCTTTGACCTTAGCTGCAAACATATACAAAATGCATAACACCTGTAATTTTTGCAAAACAAGCCTTTTGAGCAAAAATTCTTATAATAAGAGCCTAATGAATTAATATATTTAAAATACAATATATCTCTTATATACATATTACACAAAAACGAGAAAAAAATCAACCTCTATTTTCAAATTTCTTTATTTTTTTTATAGATTTTGCATAATCGGCAAAAGGTTACAAAATTGATAACAATATTAAACAAATTTAACCTTTGCTTTTTAGTAATTTGCCATAAAAAATCGTTTTTCATCAGAAGTCGTGAAAATTATGGTTTAGCTGATTACTTGTATAATTGCTTGACAAAGAATTCCGTTAAACTGTAATTTATCTCAATTTTGATAAAGAACAAGAACTCTAAAAGCAAACTAAGGCGGAGCACAATGCGCTCCGCCTTAAATAAGTACATATTAAAATCAGTTAATGATTGTACGCTCTGTTTCTTTATCAAAGATGTGGATCTTATCAAGCTCAAATGCAGCCTTAATGCTGTCACCCGGCTTAGCGGTTGAAGTAGGCTCAACTCTTGCAGTTACAGGGATACCGCCGATATTTACATAAAGGTAAATCTCAGCACCCATAAGCTCTGTAACATCAACATTACAATCAACAATGCCGTTGTCGCTTGCGCACTTAGCGAGGAACTCAGGCTCATCGTGAACATGCTCAGGACGAATACCGAATACAACTTCCTTGCCTACATATGGATCAAGCACGCCGCCCTTTGTCTTTTCAGAAGGAACGATAATCTGATACTTGTCAAAGCAAAGTGCGTACTCTGAACCAACCTTCTTAAGTGTAGCGTCGATAAAGTTCATCTGCGGTGAACCGATAAAGCCTGCTACGAACATATTGCATGGCTTGTCATAGAGATGCTGTGGAGTATCAACCTGCTGAATGAAGCCGTCCTTCATAACAACAATTCTTGTACCCATTGTCATAGCCTCTGTCTGGTCATGAGTTACATAGATGAATGTTGTACCGAGTCTCTGGTAAAGCTTAGAAATCTCTGTTCTCATCTGAGCACGGAGCTTAGCGTCAAGGTTAGAAAGCGGCTCGTCAAGTAAGAATACCTTAGGGTCACGAACGATAGCACGGCCAAGAGCAACACGCTGTCTCTGACCACCTGAAAGAGCCTTTGGCTTTCTGTCGAGATACTGCTCAATACCGAGGATACGAGCTGCCTCTTCTACTCTTCTCTTAATCTCGTCCTTAGGAGTTTTACGGAGCTTAAGACCAAAAGCCATATTATCATATACAGTCATATGCGGATAAAGAGCATAGTTCTGGAATACCATTGCAATATCTCTGTCCTTAGGTGCAACATCGTTAGCGAGCATATCGCCGATGTAAAGTTCACCCTTTGAGATATCCTCAAGACCTGCGATCATACGAAGTGTAGTTGACTTACCGCAACCTGACGGTCCAACGAGAATAATAAATTCCTTGTCTGCAATTTCAAGGTTAAAATCTGTTACGGCTGTAACGCCACCGTCATAGATTTTATAGATGTGTCTTAAAGATACATTTGCCATTTTTATAAACCTCCAATAATCCGATGAAGCAAAAATCCGAAAATCTATATCAAAGAAAATACTGTTTTGCTTTATTACAGTTAATAATATATCACTTTTGCTGTTTTTTTACTATACTGATTTTGACTAAAATTTTAGTCATTATTTTATTTAATTCAGCGACTAGTTAAAAAATACTGCCTGATTTTAGTGCATATTGCCCATAAAGATTGACATTTTGTCTAATTCCGATAACATTTTAGTCTCTCCTATATGCAAATTGCTATCCAAATACAAATCGCCGATTGATATTCGTTTAAGGTGCACAACATTTTTTCCACATACCGCAAACATTTTCTTTACCTGGTGGAATTTACCCTCGCAAATCGTTACAATTGCGGTCGTTTTATCCGGATTTTCGCCTGAAATTTCAAGTTTTGCAGGCATACAGCGTGTTCCGTCGGCAAACACAATACCGTTTTCAAAATCACTTATCATTTCTTCGGTAATTTCACCGTCAAGCTGTGCTATGTACTTTTTCTCGACATGTTTTTTCGGCGAAAGCATATTGTGCGCAAATTCCCCGTCATTTGTAATAATAAGAAGTCCCTCGGTATCCTTGTCCAATCTGCCTGCCGGGAATAAGCCGGGGCGCTGAAACTCCTCAGGCAAAAGGTCTATTACGGTTTCCGCTCTTTTATCGTTGCTTGCGGATAGAACTCCGGCAGGTTTGTTCATCATTATATAAACATATTTGCTGTACAAAAGAGGTTGTCCGCCGACGGTAATGTCATCAGCCACAGCATCTACTTTGTGTTGCGGCTGTTTGATACATTCTCCGTTTACGCATACTGCACCGTCTTTTATAAGTTTTTGTACTTCTTTGCGACTGCCGACATTTTGAGAAACCAAAATTTTATCAAGTCTGTCCATTTTACCTTCCTTTCTGCCTAAAACAAAGGCAGATAATCTTCTCCGTATACGCCGCTTGTTATGTGACCGCCGATAATTCGGTTTTTATAAACGAGTATAACAGCCTTTTTTCCGTCATCAATACTGTATGTATAGCGTTTTGCGGGCTTACCCGCATAATTGCTCAAATCAAATACGGATTTTTTCTGAATTTCGTTATACTTTTCATATACGCTGTTAAAATCCTGCGGAATAATTACCTCGTCAACCGATTCGTCAACCGCATTTATTCCCAACTGTTGAAAAAATTTTATTCTGTCATCACTGCTGTCAGCCTTTAGCGAATAGTTTTCAGAATTAAATTCCGCATAATCTTCCACATGTGTGAAATCTGCGTTTATAAGAATTATAAATACGGTAATCACTGCCAAAACAACAATTAATGCTACAATAAATCGTTTCTTTTTAAATCGTAAAACAAACATTTCAAAACCTCCATATACTTTATATGTATATGAAAGCTGTGTGCGCAAATTGCATTAAATAAGATTATAAATTTCAATAGGAGTGTCGGCAAAAACCTTTCCGCCCTCTTTCTTCATCTGTTCAATATCGCCGTAGCCGTAGCTTGCGCCGACAAAATCAATCCCCGTCTGAACAGCGCCTTTGGTATCAAAATAGGTATCGCCGATAATCACAGCGTTTTTCCTGTCTTTTTCAAGACTTGTACCGAGAGAATTAAGTGCATACGGAATCAAATCTTTTTTATCTTTTCGGCTGCCGTCAAGCGTAGAACCACACACTGCATCAAAATACTGTGAAAGTCCGAGAATTTCAATAATCTCTTTGGCAAACAATTCATATTTAGATGAACAAACCGCAATCTTCTTTCCGTCAGCTTTGATTTTTTTAAGCAGTTCTTCAATTCCGTCATAAGCTTTGTTTACAAATTTACCTTCTGTATTATAAATATCTCTGTAAACCTCTACGCCACGCAGACTTTCCTCTTGAGAAAAGTGGCAGATATTCAAAAATGTATCAATTAACGGCGGACCTATATACAATGTGTAATCGCTAAGATCGGGCACGGGTTTTCCCATTTGCTTTATTGCATTTTCAAGAGAATATTTTATACCGTCGGCACTTTTACTGATAGTGCCGTCAAGGTCAAAAAGTATGTAATCGTGCTTAACCATTAAACTTTTCATCCGCCTTTTTCTGGAATTTTTCAGCCTTTACGCTCACTCTTGTGTGAGTTCCCTTTGCAATAATTCCTTTTGCGTCACTTGCGCTTACCTCAAAATTAAAGAATCTGCCGTCATTTTCTTTTAATACGGCTGTAGCGGAAATCTCTGCGCCGAGAGGAGTAGGACTTGTGTGTTCTATAGAAATTGCTGTACCTACTGTTGTAAGTTCGTCATTATTTAAAATTTCTTCACACAGTTCAAAAGCCGCATTTTCCATAAGAGCAACCACTGCGGGAGTAGCAAGTACGGCAAGTCCGCCGCTGCCCATAGACACCGCAAGCTGCTCTTCTTCTACTTTTATTGTTTTAGTGAGAGTTTTTTCTTCCATAATAATCACCTTTCCCTGTTGTCTATCACGAAAAATTGTGATATACTTATTATTATGATACAATAAAAATATTGATTAGGCAAGTATGCCAATCAATTTTGAGGAGTAAAAGATAATGAAATTAGGCATTGTAGGTTTACCTAATGTTGGTAAAAGCACACTTTTTAACGCAATCACAAATGCAGGTGCTCAAAGTGCAAACTATCCGTTCTGTACAATCGAGCCGAATGTAGGCGTTGTAGCTGTTCCGGACAAGCGTCTTGACAAGCTTGCGGAAATGTATAACCCGGACAAATATACCCCCGCATCAATCGAATTTGTTGATATTGCAGGTCTTGTAAAAGGTGCGTCAAAGGGCGAGGGCCTCGGCAACAAGTTCCTTTCAAATATTCGTGAGTGTGACGCTATCGTTCATGTTGTTCGTTGTTTTGAAAACGATGACATCATTCATGTTGAGGGTTCTATTGACCCTGCAAGAGATATTGAAACAATCAACCTTGAGCTTATTTTATCGGATGTAGAAATGCTTGAGCGTAAAATCGACAGAACGCAGAAAATGCTTAAGGGCGACAAAAAATATCAGAAAGATATTGATTTCTACAAGCGTGTGCTTGAGGCACTCGAGGCAGGCAAACCCGCAAGAAGTGTTGAGTGTAACGAAGATGAGGCTCTTTTGCTTTCTGATGTTGCATTGCTCACAACCAAGCCTGTAATTTATGCCGCAAATATGAGCGAAGATGATTTTTCAAACGGTCTTGATTCTAACGAGGGTTACAAGGCTGTTCAGAAAATTGCCGCCGAAGAAAAAGCAGGCGTTCTCCCTATCTGCGCTGAAATTGAGGCTGAAATCGTAGAGATGGATAAAGAAGAAAAAGAACTTTTCCTTTCCGATATGGGACTTGAACAGAGCGGTCTTGACAGGCTTATCAGCGAGTGCTACTCACTTCTCGGTCTTATTTCTTACCTTACAGCCGGCAAACAGGAGGTAAGAGCCTGGACAATCAAAAAAGGTACAAAAGCTCCGCAGGCGGCAGGTAAGATTCACACCGACTTTGAGCGTGGATTTATTCGTGCCGAAGTAATTGCTTATGACGACCTCATTGCTTGCGGAAGTATGTCGGCAGCAAAAGAAAAAGGTCTTGTTCGCAGCGAGGGCAAAGAATATGTTATGAAAGACGGAGATGTAGTTCTTTTCAGATTCAATGTATAATTGCTCATTATTAATTATAAAAATTCAGCCACCGTTTTTTGCGGTGGCTTTGTTGTAGGTGAAACAATGGAAATCAATAAAGATTATATATGGAATTATCTTAAAAATTCCAATTTACCGATTATTCTTTATGGAATGGGTGACGGCGCAGACAAAGTTCTGTCCGCTTTTAAAAAATACGGAATAACCGCAAGCGGAGTTATGGCAAGCGATGATTTTGTAAGAGGTCAGAGTTTTCACGAATTCATGGTAAAAAAGCTAAGTGACTTTGAAAATGAGTATTCAGATTTTATAATTGCACTTTGCTTTGCCACTCAACTGCCCGATGTTATGCAAAATATTTTTGAAATTGCCAAAAAGCATAAAGTCGTTGTTCCGAGTGTTCCTGCATTCGGCGATATTCTTTTTGACGAAGAATTTGCGAAAAAAAATAAAGAAAGCATAACAAGTGCCCGAAATTTGCTTGCAGATGATTTATCAGTAAAAGTTTTTGACAATATTCTTGAATTTTACAAAACAGGAGAACTCTCTCTGCTTGACGGAATTACAACCGATAAAGACGAGGCTTTCTCTCTCCTGTCGCTCGGTGAAAACGAAACCTATGTTGACCTCGGCGCATACAACGGAGATACTGTAGACGAATTTTTGCATTACACAAACGGCAAATACAAATTTATTACCGCACTTGAACCGAATGCCAAAAACTACAGTAAATTACAGGCGCATTGCTCGGAAATGAAAAATCTTGAACTCTGGCAGCTCGGTGCGTACAGTCACAACACAACGCTTTGTTTTAACAACAAGGCAGGCCGTAACAGTGCCATAGTAAACGAAAGCAACACAAAAACTCCCGTTGCCGCCGTTGATACAATTTTGTGCGGGCGGGCGGCAACATATGTAAAAGCAGATGTTGAGGGCGCTGACTTTGAAACAATTTTGGGCATGAAAAATACGCTGAAAATGTTTAAGCCAAAGCTCAACTTTTCAGCGTATCACAGATTTGAAGATATTTTCAGACTGCCTCTTTTGATTTCGGGAATAAATCCTGAATACAAAATATATTTGCGGCATCATCCGTACATTCCTGCATGGGATACTAATCTCTATTGCATTTAATTATTTTTTGAAGAACCAAATTCATTTAATATATCATCGATTTCGCTTTCATCGGTTACCTTATCGGTGGAAGCGTATTTACTGTAATCAAAATCATCGTCATCATCATTTAAATCGTATGTTGTTTCTACAGCTTTCGGTGCTTCTGCCTCGGCAGCCTTTTCATTTACAAATTCTTCGTTTCTGCGCTTAGCCGCAAGCAATCTTTCCTCTGCTTCCGCCTCTGCCTCTGCCTCTGCTTTTTTACGCTTATCGCCAAAAGCAATATCGCCGACAAACAAGCCGAAAATACCCGAAATAAGGTAAGCAACCAAAAGAATTATGTTTGTAAGGTGGAAACCGCCGTTATAAATAAGCATACTCGGAATGAATACGACAGGAGCTATAAGTGTAAACAAAAAGTCCATTCCGTACTTTGAACAATACATTGCGGCGCACACTATTGCAGTTGCCGGGAAAATAAAATAATATGCCACTGTCGAAAATCCCTGCAAAGATTTTGAAATAAAGATAATCGGCACGAGCATATAAATCAAAAGGATTACCACACCATAGGGTAAATATTTTTTAACCAAACCGTTCATAATAACCTCCGTAATAATATATTGTAACACTCATTCTATTATAACTAAAATTCATAAAAAATCAATAAGCTATGCAATATTTGTTGTTTTGCATTAAAAAACGAGGCTTGCGGTAAGCCTCGTTTTATATTTTTCTCAATTACTTAAGTCCATCGGTGATTTCCTCGGTATAATCAGCTTTCTGTGACTCGACAAGTTCTTTGTACATATCGCCCTTGTTGGTATAACCGTCAACATTTCTGTAATAATACTCAAGATTGGTTTCACCTGAAATGGAAGTGTTGTTCAAGTCAACATTCTGTGTTCCGTCAGCATATTGCATAATGTCTGTAAATCTAACAGGGAAATAAACAGTGGTTTCGTCAAACGCCTTTTTATCCTCAACGCTCTTTACCTTACCGCTGTAGATAATGTAAATCTGGTTATTGCCGTCCCAGTTCCAGCCGTTTTCATCTTTTGCATAAAGGAAGTATGTACCTTCAAATTTCAAATCAGACACACCGATATACTTATTTTCACCTGCAAAATATGCATTGATAACATCTTCGGTCTGCTTTTTCATAGCATTAAGTGTATCTTCTTTAATATCTGCTGTCTTTGACACATATTGATCAACAGCGGTACACTTAAAGTCCTTTGTGGTTGAAGTAAATACACAACCGTAATCCTCAACAAAATACTCCGGGTCATTGCTTACTGTAACAGTAATTGTATCGCCGATTTTTATATCGTAGCTTTTGCTAAGGTCATAATAAATGTGCTCATATACCTCGTCTTTTGAATTGTTTACTACTTTGGCATATACATTTGGTGATGTACCTGAAAATTCAACTGTAACACCCTCAAATGGGTCTATTTTCTTGGTTTCTTTAAGTCCCTCAACAGTATATTCTTTCGATTCGCAAACATACTCAATCTTGTATTGTGCGGCGGCATCATTGTCATATTCAAAATTTACCGTTACCGTATCACCGTTTGAAAGACCGCTTGTTTTATCAAGATCGTAGTCAATATCTACCGCATCATAATAATCGGCAATCGAACTCCATGTAATATCCGAATCATAGAGATTTTTACATGTCATATCCGAATTATAGGCTTTTTTAAACGAAGATGACGCCTTCATCAGATCATCTAAATACTTATCGTAATCAAACTCTGCTGAAGCTGTGCCGTATGCGTCGTATCCGTCATAACTTACTTTGATATAATCACTAAGATTAATTTTAGTTTTATGATTAGCAACGAGAACCAAGGATACAATAATAATGATTAATAACGCACAAGCGCCGCCTATAATACCAAAAAGCAACTTTTTATTCATCGGCTTTTTAGGCATTGCAGGTTGAACGAAAACTCCCTGATTAACACCTGCAGGCTGAAAATTATTAGGCTGAAACTGTGGGTTTTGCGATTGTGCCGAAACACTCTGCTGCGGTTGATTATACTGCGGAGTATTTACCTGCGGCTGAACACTCTGCACATTGTTTTGTACATCATTTCTGGCATTACTCTGTGATTGAACATTTGCACCACAAAAAATGCAAAATTTACTGCCATCTTTAATTTCTTTGTTACAATTAGGACAAATCATTTGTTATCCTCCTTTCAAAATTTAGACAAACATTTGTGTTTTCACATATTTATCACATAAATTATACTATTTCGCACATCAAATGTCAACATTTAAGGTCTATCGTCAATAACAAAAAAGCTATAATATTTATTCAAAAATTCATTGACAACAAATACAAAATAAACTAAAATAAATATGTATGGGGTTTATATCCCGATAATATTATCTTAAGAATTTGGGGTGAAAAATTAATGGACGCAGACGGTAATAAAGGCGCAGTACCTGGGCGAAGTTGCAACAGACGAAATGACCGCTATTGCGTTCATTTTTTGTCGCTCAATATATAAATTGAATATGGTGCTCGTCTTTACTCCCTAAACAGCTGAAGGAGGAAAGATGATGGAAACAGTTAAGGTTGGTATAACCGAAACTATCAGAGTGCTGCTTGAAGAAAAAAAGTTTAACACTCTAAGAGATATTCTTGTCACCCTTAAGCCATACGATATTGCTACTATATTTGAAGAGCTGCAGGACGAAAAAACTCCTCTGCTTTTCAGAATTTTGCCGAAAGAGCTTGCCGCCGAAACATTTGTGGAAATGGATGACGAAACTCAAAAGCTCTTGATTCACGGATTCAGCGATACAGAGCTTAAAGAAGTTGTTGACGAGCTTTTTATTGACGATGTGGTTGACCTTGTTGAGGAAATGCCCGCAAATGTTGTTAAGCGAATTTTAAAGCAAGCAGACAAGGATACAAGAAAAACTGTTAACGAACTGCTCAAATATCCCGAGGACAGTGCAGGCTCAATTATGACAACCGAGTACATTGTACTTCGTCCCGAAATGACAGCCGAGCAATCTATAAAAAGAATCAGACGAACAGGTGTAGATAAAGAAACTATCTACATTTGTTATGTTACGGATGACAACTCAAAACTTATCGGTATTACAAGCGTAAAGGATCTGCTTTTATCTGACGATGATGTTATTGTTTCGGAGATAATGGAAGAAAATGTAATTTGTGTAAACACTCTTGACGACCAGGAGAAAGTAGCGCAGATGTTTTCTAACTATAATTTTCTTGCGCTCCCCGTTGTAGATACCGAAAACAGACTTGTCGGCATTGTAACAATCGACGATGCTATTGATGTCTTGCAGGAAGAGGCAACCGAGGATATTGAAAAAATGGCTGCCGTAATGCCTTCCGATAAGCCTTATATGAAAACAAGTGTTTTCGGAATTTACAAAAAGCGTATTCCGTGGCTGCTTGTACTTATGCTTTCAGCCACATTTACAAGTGCTATCATCTCTCATTTTGAATCTGCGCTTGCGAGCGTAATCGTGCTTTCGTCATTTATTCCGATGATTACAGGTACAGGCGGTAACGCCGGTTCGCAGGCTTCGGTATCGGTTATCCGTGCTCTGTCGCTTGGTGAAATCAAATTCTGCAATGCAATCAAGGTATTGTGGAAAGAGTTTAGAGTATCTATCCTTTGCGGTGTCACTCTTGCCGCCGCAAATTTTATAAAATTGATGATATTCGATTTAAACGGCAAAGAAAACGCCTTTTTTATCGGACTTGTAGTTTCGCTTACACTTATCGGAACTATTATAATGGCAAAACTCATAGGTTCGTTCTTGCCTATGGTCGCACACAAAATCGGTGTTGACCCTGCCGTAATGGCATCTCCGCTCATCACCACAATTTGCGACGCCTTATCACTTTTAATTTACTTTGGAATTGCAACAACAATTCTTCATATTTAAAAAAACAGGTCATATCTGCAAATACAGCAGATATGACCTTAATTTTTTTCGGAATTCAGCAAGCCTAAAATCACTCCCAAAGCTATGTTTTGTTGTTTTGCCGATAATTCTCTGTAGCCGCCGAGCAAATCACATTCGTCCTCATTCAAAGACATTTGCACTGTTTTATCTATCGGCTGACGAATGTTTGTATAGCCGATAATGTAATCGACCGATGTATTAAAAATATCTGCCATTTGCATAAGAGTTGCAATGCTCGGTTCACTTTTTCCGTTTTCGTAAGCACTAATCATTTTTTGAGAAACATTGAGCTTTAAAGAAAGAGAAATCTGACTTAAGCCTTTTTCTTTTCTCAACATTGCAATTCTATTCATAAATCTTCCCCTTAAATTATACTTTTTAAGTATAATATTATTACATAATTATTGACAAATTATACTTTTATGTTATAATAATACTTGTAAAAAGTATACAAGGAGGAACTTTTATGAAAAAATTTATGAAAGTTATTGTATCAGCTGTTAGCATCATCGTAGTATCAGTTGCAATTTTCTTGGTTGTTGGTCATATGTCTATGGTAAAAACCGTTGATGGCGTATGCCAAAGAGACTTTTGAAGTAATTCAGAGGGAGAAAAAATAGGAGTAGTCGTTTCCTTTGAAAAGGCGACAAAAAGATATGAACAGGTATCGTATTATGCAGATACTAAATCTACTTTAAGAAAAGAAACCGGAAACTTTGAAATAAAATTACTCAGTGTACGCTTGCTTCAAGACGGTAAGTACAGTGGATGTGTGGAGCTTAAATACAATGTGTTTAATGGCTCGTTTACAAATAATGAACTAAATTATCAGAAAATTAAGTAGGAGGATATATAATGGCAAAATTCAGGTCCGGTAAAGGAAATTGTGATGTGCATGGTGAATTTGATTGGTCAGGGTATCAATTGAGTTCCGGAGAAGCTGTCTTTGGCAAATGGAGGGATATATCATCTAATTTTATTGAGTGTGAAAAAACAAAGGAAGGTCATAATTTTATTGTCGCATGCCCAATATGCAAGCAAAGATATGTCATAAATTTTAAATAATAAATCATATATAGTATTGAAGAGTCGAATAATCGGCTCTTTTCTTTTACTCAAAAAAAGGATATGACACTATATGGCAAGTATAATTAATCTTTTTAAAGGGTCAAAGGTTGTGGGTGTGGACAAAGTACACAAATACTTTCCGCTTACGCAGAACAGCTTTATATTTGTGAGTTTGAACAAATAGACAAAAGCCTTGCAGGCGAAATCCTGCAAGGCTTTTTTATAGATTATTATAATTAAATATTAACTTGTTCCTCAACAATGGAGTCTAAGGCTTCCGACTTTTTGCCGAAAGAAAATACCTTTACCTCTTTGTACCACATACAGCACACAGCTGACACTGCAAGCGGTAAAAATCCTAACCATATGCTCTCCCTTGCCCAAAAAATTTCAGCCACGCTTGCAAGAGCAACGCCTATATGGAAGAAAAGCAATGTCATTCCGAAAAACTGCGCTTTGCGTTTCATCTTTATGTCGCCGTCAATAAGATAAGATGTAAGCGATGTTACCGTTTGTCTTATATTATTGGTCGAAAAAATTGTTGAACTGCCGTATCCCGCATCGCCTGCGTAAGCGTTCCATTGAATAGGAGCGGCAAAAAACAGCGGCAGCATTGCAAGGTACGAATTTTCTACAAAATTAAGCACGCTTACAAGTATAAAAGCAACCGATGTCAAACCAAGACTTATTATTTTTGTATCAAGTTTTATAAATTTGTGGAGCAACACATATGTCACATTACCGCAAGCATACACCAAAGCGGCAAGCACCATATAAATTAATAAAGAATGTTCCGGCTCAAACAAATTATGTACAATGTGTATCATATTTGATGTTTGCGATGAGGCAAGCAGGTCGCAGTGATTTATGATTGCGTACGCACCCATAAATCCGCCGATTGAGCTTACACAAAAGTGTAGCCACGCTTCTTTTTTAACATTTTTCTCCACGATTATCGCCCTTTTATTAGTTTTTCGCTCATAATTATATCACAACAAGCGACAAAATTCAATTATAAAAGCGCTGATAAGAACGGGGTTTTCAGCTATCTTTTTGTGTATCGTCAATTAATCTGCCTTTTTCGACATTCGGCTTTATAAAATTGTTGTAAGAATATTCCGCTAAGATTTCAGAACCTTTTGGGGTGTTCTTTTGCCTGCCAAGCACCTGGCTTAATTTTATTTTTCTCTCTGCCCACATCTTACCGTCTGTTGCGTCATTCAGCATTACGGGCTGAACATTGTCCATAGTATGGGCAAATTTTGCCTCGGCTGTTTCGGTATTTTCAAATTCAATCCAAAGATTTTTCAGCTTTTCGCACTGGTCGTCGGGCAAAAGTCCGAAAATTCTGTCTGCCGCTTTCTGTTCCCTTTCGTGTTGAGTTTTCTTGCCCTCTTCGTCATAACAATAGGTATCCCCTGCGTCAATCTCCACAATATCGTGCAGTAAAAGCATTGTAACCGTTTTTAAAACATCTATTTTTTCGTTGGCATACTCACTCAAAAGCACGGTCATAAGCGCCATATGCCATGCGTGCTCGGCATCGTTTTCCTTGCGCTCTCCGCCTGTAAGCAATGTCTGACGCTGTATGAATTTTTCATTGTCAATTTCCTTTATAAAGTCAAATTGCTTTTTAAGCCTTTCGTCCATAATTACCTCAACTTACAACATTCTTAGGAGTGCCGTTTATAAATGAACCGATATTGTCTGCAACAATATTCATCAATCTTTCCCTTGTTTCAACGGGCGCCCATGCGATGTGAGGAGTTATAATGCAATTCTTTGCCTGCATTAAAATACAGTCCTCCTCCATCGGCTCAACAACCAAGGTATCTACTGCCGCTCCGCCGATAATATCGTTCTGCAACGCATCGTAAAGGTCGTTCTCTGCCATTACTCCACCCCTTGCGGTATTCACAAACAATGCATTGTTTTTCATTTTTGCAAACTGCTCTTTGCCAAACATTTTATCCGAATCGCTGTTAAGCGGGCAATGAACCGTTACAATGTCGCTCCTTTCAAGCAACTCGTCAAAACTTACAAACTCCACTCCGTCAGCCTGTTTTTCGGAACGATTATACGCAAGGACTTTCATTTCAAATGCCTGCGCAATTTTTGCAACCGCACTTCCGATACTTCCAAATCCTACAATACCTATTGTTTTTCCTGCAAGCTCGTTTAGCGGATATACAAACGGCGAAAAAGTCTTGCTCCTTTTCCATTGACCGTCGGCAACAAATTTTGCATATTCACGCACCTTGCTGTAATGCTCCAAAATTAATGCAAAAGTATGCTGTGCAACGGCATTTGTGGAATACGAACCTGCATTGCAGACTGTAATACCGTGCTTTCTGCAATATTCTATATCAATGTTATTGTATCCTGTGGCAAAAAGTCCGATATATTTTAAATTCTTTGCAAGTTTTAAAGAACCCTCGTCAAGTCGGGTTTTGTTGCAGATAACCATATCTGCGTCCGCAATCTTTTCTGCGACCTCATCATATGTGAGAAGTCCGTACTGCACCACTTCTCCGAACTGTGAAAGTCGGTCGGCAGGTACAAGATTATCCACAACAGTTTGTGCGTCCGTCAATACAATTTTCATACTGTTACCTCCGTTTTTATAAGTTAAAAATCTAATTTTATTATACACAATTTTTTTAATCTTGCAATCATTTGACAAAAAATGTATAATTATTGTGGAGGTATGACTATGTACAAAAATATTTTATTTGATGTTGACGGCACACTTTTACCTATGGATGTTCACGAATTTGTTAAATATTATTTCGGTTCACTCTGCGAAAAAATGATACCTGTACTTAAAATCGAACCGAAAGCGCTTACCGATTCTATTATGGCAGGGCTTGGCGCCATGGCTAAAAATGACGGTTCCGCACTTAACAGAGATGTGTTTTGGAAAGCCGCCGCAAAAGTAAGCGGTGTTGACCTTATTAAATACGAAGATATGTTTACCGATTATTATAATAATGAATTTGTCGCCGCAAAGACCGCAACCTTCGTTAATCCTTATGCAAAAAAATGTGTTGATTTTGCAAAAGAAAACGGATACAAAGTAATTGCCGCAACAAACCCGATTTTCCCTAAGCCGGCTACATATAAAAGACTTGAATGGGCAGGACTTAATCCCGAAGATTTTGAATATATTACCGTTTATGACAACTCGTCAAGCTGTAAACCCAATCTTCTGTATTTTAAAGATTTATGCGAAAAATGCGGCATTTCTCCAAAAGAAAGCCTTATGGTCGGCAATGATGTTGACGAAGATTTGTGCTCCGCCGAACTCGGTTTTGACACATTCCTTATTACAGACTGCATTATAAACCGTAATGATAAGGATTATTCATCATACAAAAACGGAAGTTTTGAGGATTTTTATAATTATCTGACCGCACTTAACAAATAATTTTATCTGCAACATAATAAAACAAAATTTTCACTCCATATCTATTATTATATAGTTATGGAGTTTTTATTTGCCTTTATAAGGCAAAATAGCGAGCTGAATTTTCAGTAAAAAGGATGTTTAAAATGCTCAAAACAAAATTTGAAAACAATGTGCTGACAGCGTTCATTGAGGGTGAACTTGACCATGACTCTGCCGCAAGAATACGCACAAAGCTTGACGGAATCTGTGAATCAATTAAGCCAAAGCTGTTAAACCTTGACTTTTCCGGGGTATCGTTTATGGACAGCTCAGGAATCGGTCTTGTACTCGGAAGATACCGCCAGATGAAATTGCTCGGAGGTTCTGTCAGGGTAATTAACATACCCGAAAATATGTACAGGCTGTTTGCTCTTTCCGGGCTTGAGGGATTGGGGGTGCTGAGATGAATTTAATAAACGAAATGAGCCTTAGCTTTCCGTCAAAAAGCAGTAACGAGGCTTTTGCCCGAAGTGCGGTTTCTGCATTCGTCATCGGTCTTGATCCAACCGTTGCCGAACTTTCAGACATAAAAACCGCAGTTTCCGAGGCTGTAACAAATTGCATTGTGCATGGCTACCGCAGAGAAAGCGGAACTGTCTACATAAACGGAAAAATTTACGAAAACAACAAAGTAGTAATAAAAATTCGTGACAAAGGCTGCGGCATTGCAGACATTGAAAAGGCAATGGAACCGCTCTTTACCACCGCTCCCGAAGAAGACAGAGCAGGTCTTGGCTTTGCGGTTATGCAGAGCTTTTGCGACAAAGTAAAAGTCAAATCCACTGTCGGCAAAGGCACTGTCGTTACGCTTGAAAAAGTCATTTCTTCGGGCAGATTCCTTTCAAGAGGTCGTTAAACGGTATGTCGGAAAGCCGTGGTGATATTATCGGGGATAAAAACTCTCTCGCACAAAAGCATATGGGACTTGTCCATTCCTGCTGTAAGCATTTTACAGGCAAAGGAGTGGAATACGAAGAACTGTTTTCGGCAGGTTGTTTGGGACTTGCAAAAGCCGTAGAGCGTTTTGACGAAAGCCGTGGACTAAAATTCTCTACCTATGCCGTACCGGTTATATTGGGAGAAATCAAGCGTATATTTCGTGACGGAGGTTCTGTACGGGTTAGTCGCACTCTTAAGGAACTTTCAATGAAAATTTGCAGACTTAATACCGAGTACGAAAAAAACAACGGCAGAGAAATGAGCGTTACCGAGCTTTCGCAGGCTTTGAATGTAAGTGAAGATAAGATTTGCGAGGCGCTTTCTGCCGGCTCTTCTCCCCTATCCCTTAATGCCGATTATGATGATGAGGGAAATTCCCGAATAGACATACCCGTAAGCGATTCGCAAGAAGAAATCACCGAACGGTTGAGCCTTAATGATGCAATTGCCGAACTTGATGAGCGTGACAGACAGATTATACATCTGCGCTATTTTCAGAATAAAACCCAATCACAAACCGCCGACTGCCTTGCAATGACGCAGGTGCAGATCAGCCGCAGAGAACGCAAAATTCTTGCCCTCATACGAGAAAAAATGAGCGTTTAGCTCTGCAACTGTCTTGTAAATTGTAAAAATCCCGATAAGGTGAATTTTTTGCCTTATCGGGATTTTATAATGTTTATTCTATGTAATTATTTGATGTTCTTTCCTTTGAATATATTATTTCTCCGTATATTGCAGGAACTATTGCGCTTACCAATACTATAATAATTGATATAAAGAACAATACATTACTTATATTTATTACGAATAACGAAATTATGCCTAATATTATTACTGCAATTCCACAAATCACTCCAAAATAAGCTGCAAAGCGATGTACTTTTTTCCAAACGGATTTACTGCTCAATGTGGCGTTTGTTCGTATGCCAAGCAAAGAATTTTGCTTTATTTTAGGCATTAAATTGAATAAATAAACAAACATACAGCCCATAAAAATACAAGTTAACGGTAAAAACAGATTATCTATATTTACTTTATTTTGCAATACCAGTGCAATCAGCATCCAAAAAAATAAAAACAAAAAAGCAAAAATTGATACTATACATCTTACGGCATATTTTCGGTACGACTTATAGTTTTCATCATTTTCTTTAACCTTTGCGTAAATCGCATATATAATTGAAAACAATACAAGAATACTCGGAATAAATAAAAGCATCCATTTTGATGAATAGGCATCTGCAATCCCATTAACATTATAATGTGAGGGCAACTCTTCATTTGGATTAAAAGCAATAAAAACACCTGTTACAGCAATATTAATCAATGATATAATTAACAAAATATATTTTTTCATATTATTTATCCTCTCTGCCTGTTAAATCGGACAACATTTTTAACATATCTTCCAATACGCTTGTTTTCAACGAATAAATTACATTTTGACCGATTTTTTCCGACTCCACAAGGTCAGCTTGCTTTAAAATACTGAGATGATTACTTATTGATGGTTTGGTCATATTAAATTCCGCAGCAATTTCTCCGGCATTTAAACTATCCTTTTTTAAAAGTTTAAGTATTTTTCGCCTTGTAGGGTCAGCCAAAGCTTTCCATACATCTCCCATAAAAATCACCCCTTTTATGTATTAGTTAATTAGTTAATTATCTAATTAACTAATACTATTATATCAATTTATTCGTATTTGTCAACAGATATTTATAAGCATACAAAAAGAGCAGTCCAAAATGAACTGCTCATGGTTTTTAGTTTAATGCGGATATTTTTCAAGCAAGTCCTGTAAATCGTACGGTGTTGCCTGATATACATAATAGTTAAGCCAATTTGTGAAAAGCAAGGTTGCGTTACTTCTCCACACCATTGGCGGTGTGAGCGACGCATCGTCATTTGGAAAGTAATTGTACGGAACTTTCGGATTGATTCCCTTGTTCTCATCACGAAAATACTCGCTTGCAAGGGTATCTCTGTCATACTCGGCGTGTCCCATTACAAATACCTGTCTGCCGGATTTATTGGTAACTATAGCCACTCCCGCAAGCTCTGACACTGCAAGGATTTCAAGTGCACTGTTTCTGCGTATATCATCTTCCCTTACTCCCGTATACCTTGAATGAGGAATACAGAAAGTATCGTCAAAGCCACGCATAAGCGGATGATGCGGGTCTAAAATCGTATGATTATAAATACCGCTTAACTTTTCCTTAAGTTTATGCTTTTGGATACCGTAATGATAATACAAACCCGCCTGCGCACCCCAACAAATGTGGAGTGTGGAATAAACATTGTGCTTTGACCATTCCATAATCTTGCAAAGCTCTTCCCAATAGTCAACATCTTCAAACTCAAGCTGTTCAACCGGTGCGCCCGTGATTATCATACCGTCAAAGGTTTCATTCTTTATTTGGTCAAAGGTTTTATAAAAAGTAGTCAGGTGATGAGGTGAGGTGTTTTTTGATGTATGCGATGCCATCTGCAAAAGCTCAATGTCAACCTGTAGAGGACTGTTGCCCAAAAGTCTTAGAAGCTGGGTTTCGGTTGTAATTTTTGTCGGCATCAGGTTTAAAATAATAATCTTAAGCGGACGAATATCCTGCTTTATCGCTATTTCGTTTGGCATAACAAAAATATTCTCAGACTCAAGTACCTTTATTGCCGGCAAATTGCTCTGAACCTTAATCGGCATAGCCTCAGCACCTCCTTATACATTTCAAATATAAAATCAATTAATACTGCTTGCCCCAATAAACCTGGTGCTTAGCAGGTTTGCCGCAGCATACACAAACATCGCTGATGTGCTCCTCGACAAAAGGAATGCAACGGCTCTTAACACCGCCTGTAGCGTCCTTGAGTTTATCTTCACAAGCGCTGTCGCCGCACCACATAGCCTTAATAAAGCCCGGGTGATTCTTGGCGGTATCAACAAATTCGTCAAAGTTTGTTGCTGTAAATGTTTTTTCTTCTGTATTCTTGCGTGCTCTTTCGTACATATCGTTGTGAATTGTATCAAGAAGCTCTGCAATATAATCGGAAAGTCCCTCAAGCGGTACAAAATACTTCTCACGGGTATCTCTTCTTACAACTACGCACTGACCCTTTTCTATATCCTTAGGTCCAATCTCAACTCTTACAGGCACGCCTTTCATCTCATACTCAGCAAACTTCCAGCCCGGAGCGTGGTCGCTGTCGTCAAGTTTAGTTCTGAAACGCTTTGTAAGCTCTGCCTTAAGTTCGTAAGCCTTGTCAAGTACGCCTTCCTTATGCTGTGCAACAGGAATAATTACAACCTGTACAGGTGAAATTCTCGGCGGGAGCACAAGACCGTCATCATCGCTGTGAACCATAATGATAGCGCCGATCATTCTTGTTGACACACCCCATGATGTCTGGTGCGGATAATGCTGCTTATTGTCTTTACCTGTAAATGTAATGCCAAAGCTCTTTGCAAAGCCATCGCCAAAGTAGTGTGATGTACCGCCCTGGAGAGCAACACCGTTGTGCATCATCGGCTCAATTGTATAGGTTTCTTCTGCACCGGCAAACTTTTCTTTCTCTGTCTTTCTGCCGATTACAGCCGGAATAGCAAGAACTTCTTTATAGAATGACTCGTAAACATGGAGCATACGGAGTGTTTCTTCCTTTGCCTCTTCTGCCGTTGCATGCATTGTGTGACCTTCCTGCCAAAGGAATTCGGAAGTTCTGAGGAAAGGACGGGTTGTTTTTTCCCATCTTACAACACTGCACCACTGATTGTAGAGTTTTGGAAGATCTCTGTATGTGTTGATAATTTTCTGATAATGCTCGCAGAAAAGAGTTTCCGAAGTAGGGCGAACACAAAGGCGCTCGTTAAGTTTTTCACTGCCGCCTATAGTTACCCATGCACATTCAGGTGCAAAACCCTCTACATGATCCTTTTCTTTCTGTAAAAGGCTTTCAGGGATAAACATAGGCATATATACATTTTCGTGACCTGTTTCTTTAAATCGTCTGTCAAGGTCAGCCTGTATATTCTCCCAAATAGCATAACCGTAAGGACGGATAACCATACATCCCTTAACGCCTGAATAATCAACAAGCTCGGCTTTTTTTACAATGTCAGTGTACCATTTAGCAAAGTCTTCATCTCTGCTTGTAATAGCTTCAACCATTTTTTTGTTGTCTGCCATTTTCATTCCTCCAACTTAAGAAATATTCGTGTATTATAACATTTCTATTATACTATAATTAATTTTTTTTGCAAGTACCGACATTATTTTTATTATAAAAAGTAAAAGAGGTCAGACAAACCGCCTGACCTCAAGTTTTTAATTCAATTATGCATTTGCCTCAATGTAAGAAACAAGTGAACCAACAGTCTTGATGTTCTCAATCTCATCATCGGGAACTTCTACACCGAACTCGTCTTCAATTGACATAAGTAAATCTACTACATCAAGTGAATCAGCGCCGAGATCTTCCTGTAAATCTGTATCAGCTGTTACCTTATCTTCTTCAACATCGAACTGCTCAGCAAGAATTGCCTTAACTTTTTCCAATACCATTGGAATTCCTCCCATAATAAAAAAATATTTAATGTATCCATTGTAATTATGGACAAAAGTACATATTTTATGCTACAATGGAATAAGCAATCGAGTAATCGGTTTGCTTCTTAGATTATATTATTGTTTATTTATTCTTTTGTCAATAGAATTTTAAAATTTTTCTATTTTTACCAAAAATTTTTTTAGGGGGTATATTTTTATGAGTACTAAAAAATACGCAGTAATCGGTCATCCTATCGGACATACTATGTCACCTTTTATACATACAAAATTGTTTGAGCTTGCAGGAATCGACGCCGTTTATACAAAACTTGATGTTGCTCCGGAAAGTCTCGGATATGAATACGACCACATTCTGTCTAAATTGAGCGGCTATAACATTACAATTCCTCACAAGCAGAATATTATTCAGTATCTTGATGAAATTGATGAAAAAGCAAATATGTACGGCAGTGTAAACACTGTTGACAACAGAGATTACACAGCAAAAGGCTACACCACAGATCCCGACGGATTTTTAAAGGCTCTTGATGCGGCAAAAATCAAATTAAACGGCAGAGTTGTAATTTTAGGCTGCGGCGGCGTTGCAAGAACAATGGCTTATGAGGTTGTTCTCAAAAACATTCCCGTTCTTTTTGCAGTAAGATTGGAAGATGTCGAAATTGCAAAGAAACTTTGCGAAGAAATTAAGAGCACTGTTATCGGTTCTCAACCGTCATACTGTCTTATCAGTGAGCTTAACGGCGACATTGATGTACTTATCAACGCAACTCCTATAGGAATGTTCCCTAATGTTGAAAATCAGCCCGTAAGCGATGAAGTTATCGCAAAGTGCAAAAATGTTTTTGACGCAGTATATAATCCGCTCGAAACCGTACTTATCCAAAAAGCAAAAGCTAACGGTTCAAACGCTGTCGGCGGTATGTCAATGCTTGTATGGCAGGCTGTTGTTTCACACGAAATATGGGACGGCTCCGTTTATGACCCCGCCGAAATCGAAAAGATATGCATTGCAGCGTCTGACGAGTTAAAGAACAGATAATTTTGGAGGATTTTAAGTGAATAATATAGTTTTATGTGGCTTTATGGGTTGCGGAAAAACAACCGTCGGCAGAAATCTTGCCCGTAAGTCAGGCAGAAAGTTCGTTGATATGGACTCTTACATTGAAGAAAAGGCAGGAATGAAAGTATCCGAAATCTTTGAAAAATACGGTGAAAACCGTTTCAGAGATATGGAGCACGAGGCTTGTTTGGAGCTTGCAGATACAAAAGGACTTGTAATTGCCTCCGGCGGAGGTGCTTTTACTTTCCAAAGAAATATTGACGCTTTCAGAGGAAAGGACAAAATAGTTCTGCTCGATGTTCCGCTTGACATTATAAAACAAAGACTTAAAAACGATACAACAAGACCGCTTTTACAGCGTCCTGACAAGGATGAAGCAATGCGTCAGCTTTATGAAAAGCGACTTCCGATATATCTTTCTGCCGCTGACATAACGGTGAGCGGCAAAAGCACTCCGCTCAAAACAGCATATGCAATCCTTAACGCTATTGATACGCAAGAAAAATAATTACGCATATTACAGGGTTGACTGCAACGCTTTAAAGTGGTAAAATATGTATAAATTATTTAAATGGGAATGAAAGGATAGTTTAAAAAAATGATTATTGTATTAAAACCGTCAGCCTCACCCGAGCAGATTATGAATTTTACAAATATGCTCAAAGAGGAATACAATGTAAAAGTAAATAAATGGGAAGGTGTGCATTCAACAGTTCTCGGACTTATCGGCGACACTACTAAAATTGATATGGACTACATTGACGCTCAAGACATTGTAGAAAATGTTAAGAGAGTTCAGGAACCGTACAAAAAGGCTAACAGAAAGTTCCACCCGGACGATACAAAAATCAAAATCAATGATGATATAACAATCGGCGGCGGCAGTCTGCACATTATGGCAGGTCCATGCTCAGTTGAAAGCGAAACTCAAATTGTCGATATTGCAAAGAGCGTAAAGGCATCGGGCGCAACATTCTTAAGAGGCGGCGCATTCAAGCCGAGAACCTCACCGTACGCTTTCCAGGGCTTAAAAGCAGAAGGTCTTGACCTCTTAAAGATTGCAAGAAAAGAAACAGGACTTCCTATTGTTACCGAAATTATGAGAGCATCTCACATTGATATGTTCGAGAATGTTGACATTATTCAGGTTGGCGCAAGAAATATGCAGAACTTTGAGCTTTTAAAAGAACTCGGCAAGATTGACAAACCTATTCTTTTAAAGAGAGGTCTTTCCGCTACCATTGAAGAATGGCTTATGAGTGCCGAGTACATTATGGCAGGCGGCAACGACAAGGTTATTCTTTGTGAGAGAGGCATAAGAACATACGAAACATTTACAAGAAATACACTTGATATTTCCGCAATTCCTGTTGTAAAGGCTCTTTCACATCTTCCTGTAATCGTTGATCCAAGCCACGCAGCAGGCAAGTCATGGCTTGTTGAGCCGCTTGCAATGGCGGCAGTTGCCGCAGGCGCAGACGGTCTTATCATTGAGGTTCATAATGACCCGCCGCACGCTCTTTCGGACGGTGCGCAGTCACTCACACCCGAACAGTTTGATAAGGTTGCAAAGAAAGTATTTGCACTCAAAAGCTCAATTGACAAAATCAACAGCAAATAATTTTATATATTTATTCGGAGGCACTGAAAAATGAACATTGCCGTTATCGGTCTTGGTATTATAGGCGGCAGCTTTTGCAAGGCTATAAAAAAATATACCGACAACTTTGTAATCGGTATTAACAGAACGCAGGCAACAGCAGAAAAGGCGCTTGAGGCGGGCGCAATCGACAAAATCGGTACTCCCGAAAGCCTCGGTGAATGTGATATTATAATTTTGGCACTTTATCCGCAGGCTGCGGTAGATTTCATAGAAAAATACGGCAGCTATATAAAAAGCGGCGCTATTGTAACCGACAGTTCGGGAATTAAGCGAGCAATTTGCCCAAGTCTTTCTGCTCTTTCAAAAAAATACGGCTTTGTATTCATTGGCAGTCACCCAATGGCAGGCAAAGAAACCAACGGATTTGATGTTTCGGAGGCTGACCTGTATAAGAACGCAAGCTACATAATTACTCCGTGCGGAGCACCTGAGGATAAAATTGAAATTCTTGCCAATCTTGCAAGAAAAATCGGTTTTGGCACAGTTAAAATTACCACTCCCGAAGAACACGACAGAATGATTGCATTCACCTCACAGCTCCCCCATGTGTTGGCTTGTTCTTATGTAATGAGTCCGTGCTGTCCAAATCATAAGGGATTTTCAGCCGGCAGTTATCGTGATGTGTCACGAGTTGCAAATATCAATTCACAACTTTGGAGCGAACTTTTCCTTGAGAATCGTGAACCGCTTATTACCGAGCTTGACATACTCATTGACAATATTACAAAAATTAAAGACGCAATCAAAGCAGAAGACAGAGAAACTCTTGCAGAATTATTGGAGCAGGGACACAAGGTAAAAACTGCTCTCGGCGAATAGAATTGAGGTGCATTATGAGAACAGTCAGAGTAGATACGGGCAAGCCGTATGATATTTGCATTGAAAGAGGAATACTTGACAAATGCGGCGAATACGCAAAGGCTCTTTCAAAGGCAGAAAAGGTTACTATAATTTCAGACAGCAATGTTGCTCCGCTTTATATGGACAGAGTGAAAAATTCTCTTGAAAAAGAGGGATTTAAAGTTGCAACACATATTTTTAAAGCAGGTGAAGAGCAAAAGCACCTCGGCTCTATTGCGGAAATGTACAACACACTTGCAAAATTTTCTATGACAAGAAAAGATATTGTTGTAGCACTCGGCGGCGGTGTTGTGGGCGATATGGCAGGCTTTGCCGCTGCAAGCTATCTGCGTGGAATTGATTTCATTCAGATTCCTACCTCTCTCCTTTCACAGGTTGATTCATCTGTAGGCGGAAAAACAGGCGTTGATTTACCGCAGGGCAAAAACCTTGTCGGCGCATTTCATCAGCCTATTGCCGTATTGATTGACCCCGACACGCTCAAAACCCTTACCGATGATTATATTTGCGACGGTATGGGTGAAGTTATAAAATACGGGTGCATTAAAGACGAAAAACTCTTTGAAAATCTTGAAAATCAAAATGCACTTGAGCATATTGAAGATATTATCGAAATCTGCGTTTCAATAAAGCGTGATGTTGTAAACCGTGACGAAAAAGAGGCAGGCGAAAGAAAGCTCTTAAACTTCGGTCACACTCTCGGACACGCTATTGAAAAAATCTATAACTTTAAAGGCATAAGCCACGGAATGGCTGTCGCAATCGGTATGGTGCTTATTACAAAAGCAGGCGAAAAACACGGAATTACCGAAAAAGGCACAGCCGACAAAATTTGTGCACTTTGCAAAAAATACGGTCTGCCGACTACAGATAAATCTACCTTTGAGCAGATGGCACAGGCTGCAAAAGGCGATAAAAAGACAGCAGGCAGCTCAATTGACCTTGTACTTTTAACAAAAATAGGCGACAGCTTTACAAAGAAAGTTGAACTTGCCAATCTCTGCGACTTTATCACAACCTGATTGGAGGATACATATGTCTGATGTAAAATTCAGCCCGTTTGTTCCAAACGGAACTGTAAATGTACCGCCGTCAAAGAGTGATGTTCACAGAGCCATAATCTGCGCAGCCATGGCAAACGGAGTAAGCAGAATTTCTCCCGTTGCCCTTTCAAACGATATTAAGGCAACTATCGGCTGTATTAAAGCACTTGGCGCTGACGCTGTACTTGAAAACAATGTTCTCACAGTTGACGGCACAAATATGTATAAAAACAAAACCGCTTTGCTTGATTGCGGAGAAAGCGGCAGTACATTAAGATTTTTTATTCCGATTGCCGCTGTCGGCAATATTAACGCAACATTTGTGGGCAAAGGCAAACTTCCGCAACGCCCTATCGGAATATTTACAGAGGCTTTGCCAAAGGCGGGTACCGTCTGCAAAACCGAGGGAGGACTTCCCCTTGAAATCAAAGGTCAGCTGAAAAGCGGAATTTTTGAAATTCCCGGCAATGTAAGCTCACAGTTCATCACAGGACTTTTGCTTGCTCTGCCGATTCTTGAGGGTGACAGCGAAATTGTACTCACTTCCCCGCTTGAAAGCGTTGGCTACATTGCAATGACTATCCGCACAATGAAACAATTTGGTGTGAATATTCAAGCCACAGAAAAAGGCTGGCATATTAAAGGCGGTCAATCATATAAGACTTGCGACTATACAACAGACGGTGACTGGTCACAGGCGGCTTTCTTTATGGTACTCGGCGCTGTCAGCGGTAAAGTAACCGTAAAGGGAGTTGCAAAGGATTCCACGCAGGGCGACAAGAAATGCGCTGAAATTCTTACCCGATTCGGCGCTAAAGTTACTCAGCTTGACAACGAAGTAACTGTTGAAAAAGGGGAATTAAAGGCAATCACCATTGACGCATCTCAAATTCCCGACCTTGTTCCCGTACTTTCGGTATGTGCGGCATTTGCAGAGGGCACGACAAAGATTATCAATGCCGAAAGATTAAGAATAAAAGAATGTGACCGACTTAAAGCCACCGCCGAATTGCTGAATAATCTCGGCGGCAAAGTAAAGGAACTTTCGGACGGACTTGAAATCACAGGGGTTTCTTCTCTTAAAGGAGGAAATGTAAACGGCTACAACGATCACAGAATCGTTATGTCTGCCGCTGTTTGCGCCGCAAGAAGTGATGAAGATATAACCGCCACTTTTGCAATGAGCATTAACAAAAGCTACCCCGATTTTTATATAGACTATAACAGCATAGGAGGAAAGGCAAATGTCCTCGACCTACGGTGAAAAAATAAAAATTTCTGTCTTTGGCGAAAGCCACGGCAACGGTATAGGAGTTGTAATCGACGGACTTCCTGCCGGCGTAAAAATTGATATGGACAAAGTGCTTGTTCAGATGTCAAGACGAGCTCCCGGCAAAGACAAAACCGCAACCCCACGCAAAGAAAGCGACCTGCCAAAGGTACTTTCCGGTATGCTTGGAGATACTCTTACAGGCGCACCGTTATGTGCGGTAATTGAAAATACAAACACAAAAAGCGGCGACTACGGCAATCTTCTCAATTGTCCTCGTCCGGGTCACAGCGACTACACGGCTTATGTTAAATATAACGCAAGCAACGATATTCGCGGCGGCGGTCATTTTTCGGGCAGACTTACCGCTCCTATAGTTTTTGCGGGTGCAATCTGCCGTCAGATTCTTGAAGAAAAAGGTATTAAAATTGCCGCTCATATTGCAAGCATCGGCAATGTAAACGACAAATCTTTTAACCCTGTTTCTATTGACGACAAACTTATAAATAAATTAAACAACAGCTCTTTTGCACTTATTGACGATTCGGTCGAAGAAAAAATGCGTGCAGAAGTTGAATCGGCAAGACTTGCTCAGGACAGTATCGGCGGTACAATCGAATGTGCCGTAAGCGGAATTGAGGCAGGCATAGGCGAGCCGATGTTTGAGGGTGTTGAGGGTGTAATCGCAAAAGCTGTTTTCGGTGTGCCTGCAATAAAGGGCATTGAATTCGGCAAAGGCTTTGAACTCTCTAAAATGCGTGGCTCACAGTCCAATGATCCTTTTGAATACAAAGACGGCAAAGTTGTAACAAAAACCAACAACTGCGGCGGTATTCTCGGCGGTATCACAAACGGTATGCCTGTTATATTCAAAGCAGGAGTAAAGCCTACTCCGTCTATTTCTAAAGAACAGGACACAGTCGATTTGCAGAAAAAAGAAAATGCAAAACTTGTTATAAACGGCAGACACGACCCGTGTATTGTACCGAGAGCCGTGCCTGTTATTGAGGCTGTCACAGCCGTTGCTATATTAAATCTTTTATAATAAGGATGAATAAAATGAGAAATCTTTCAGAAATCAGAACTGAAATTGACAGTATAGATGAACAGATTATTGAACTTTTCAAAAAGAGAATGGATTGTGCCAAAGAGGTAGGTAATTACAAAAAAGCCAACAATATTCCTGTTCTGAATCAGGCAAGAGAAAACGAAATTCTTGACGCTATCGAAGAGCGTGGCGGCGAGTACGGTTCATACGCAAGACTGCTTTACTCAAATATTATGGAGCTTTCAAGAGCTTTACAACATAATATTGTCGGCAGTGGTGCAGATATAAAAGAGGTTATCAGCAATGTTGAAACCGAGATACCGAAAACCAATGTTAAAGTCGGTTATCAGGGCATTAAAGGAGCTAACGGTCACGAGGCAACAATACGACTGTTCCCCGATGCGGAGGCACATTGCTATAAGTCTTTCGGTGATGTTTTTGACGCAGTTGATAAAGGAGAAATTACATTCGGCGTACTTCCTGTTGAAAACTCAAACGCAGGCTCGGTTTCTGCCGTATATGACCTAATACTTAAGCACCGTTTTTACATTGTCGGCGCACTTGATTTGCCTATTGATTACTGTCTTGGAGGTTTAAAACAGGCAGAGTTTTCGGATATTGAAAAGGTATGGTCGCATCCGCAGTCACTTTCACAGTGTGCAGACTACATTGCAAAAAATAATTTTGACTCTACACCATGTTCAAATACAGCAATTGCCGCTCGTGATGTGGCAAAGGAAAAGCGCCTTAATGTTGCGGCTATCTGCTCATACAAGGCGGCAGAGGAATACGGTTTAAAAGTGCTTGACAATCATTTGCAGGATAACGATAAAAACACAACAAGATTTATTGTTATTTCCAAAAAGCTGTTCATCACACCCGATTCAAACAAAATCAGCCTTTGTTTCTCACTTCCTCATGTTACGGGCTCGCTTTACGGCTTACTTTGCAGATTTAATTCTCTCGGTCTTAACCTTACGAAAATTGAATCTCGCCCACGCCCAAGCAGTGACGAGGGGTTTGAATACCTGTTTTACCTTGATTTTTCAGGCAATGTAAGCAGTAAAGAGGTTACAGACCTTATAGCACAGTTAAGTGCGGAAATGCCTGAATTCAGCTTTTTGGGAAACTATTGCGAATATTCAAAATGATTATAAATATATTTTTAGTTTTTGTATATTAATCGACAGAACGTTTTGATTATGTGCAAAACGCTCAAAATTTATTGACAAATTTTGCAAATTAAGTATTGCATTGCATAAAATTTATGATATAATATGCTTATTAAAGTGATAATTCATTTTAATAAGCATTTTTATTTTGAATAATTATTGAACAAAAATAAAAACATAATTGATGAGGTGTTTAATATGGATGATAATAAAAAATTAATTTGCGCCGCAGCCGGTGCACTTGGCGCACTTGTAGCAGTATCAGCTACCGTGTTTGCTATAAAACAGCACAAGAAAAAACAAAACGCAATGCTCCTTGAAGAGCTTGACCTGTGCCTTGACGGCGACGATATTGCGGAACTTGCAAATGAAGCCGAAGAAACAAAAGCTCCCGAAACCGCAGAAGAACCAAAAGCTGAAGAACCCAAAGAATCCGCACCTGTCGCAGAGGAAAAGGTTGAAGAGAAAGCAGAAGAAAAGACAGAAGAAACTGTTACAGAAAAAACTGCCGAATCAACCGAAAAGCCGGTACAGTGCGAAAATACAGAAGAATAATTGTTAAAACTTAAGTGCCTTGCCATATGCAGGGCACTTTTTTTGTCAAAATTTTCAATAAATTATGTTTTAGCGGAGTGTCGGTCGGGCATTGAAATTTAGCTAACGCTAAATTATCCTCCAA
>ENA-OPWD01000237-OPWD01000237.1-human-gut-metagenome-genome-assembly--contig:-NODE-237-length-48353-cov-3.797590_pt1 | contig 48353 bp, 30 predicted proteins | sample MGYA00241502_ERZ501996 | MGnify/ENA primary metagenome ERZ501996 (study PRJEB25962, sample SAMEA2042011) | human gut metagenome | biome: human gut; feature: human-associated habitat; material: faeces... | reverse complement strand
GAGTCGGAGGATGCGGCTTAGTTAGCAGGTGTTGCATCCGCCGCTAGAATCCGCCCAACTCAGGCTTTACACCATGGCCGACCGAGCCGTCAATCAGCGCCTTTCTTCAAGAACACAACCATCGCCACGTACGACCTACGCCGCGCAATCTTCCTCGATGAGGTAGCGAAGCAGGTTGCTGCGGCTTACCACGCCCACGATTTTCCCGCCTTCGGTCACGGGGATTTTCTTGATGTTGTGCGCCGAAAGCAAACGGCACGCACGCTCGACGCCTTGCCCCACCTCGACGCTCACGACTTTCGTGGTCGCCAAATCGAGCACGCTGACGTTCTTAAGATTCGCGAGCGATTGCGCCAGGCTGCCCGCGCGCCGCCATTCGCTGTAGATGTACGCCATGTCCAGCTTGTCTTCCGACTCGTCCGACACCGCGCGCAGAATGTCGCCGTCGGACACGAATCCGGCGAGCGTCCCGTCGCCGTTCGCCACCACCAAGCCGCTCGTGCGGCGCTCGACCATGGACAAAAGCGCGTCATAGGCGCTCGCCGAGGCATCGACGACATACACATCGTCGAACATCACTGCGGCAATCTCGCCAGCGCCTTTCTGGCCTGCGCCTTCGGGCTTTCGCGCTGCGAAACGCACCGTGGCAAGGGCGAAGCACAGACCTACCAGCGCCAGCACCGACGCCACCGTGCAGCTCGCCGAAAAGCCCGTCGCGACAGCCTGTTGCGCGGTTTCGCCGGAAGCGATCGCCTGCTGCTGCACGCCGCTCATGATGCCGACGTAGAACGACGACCCGATGCAGCCAGCCACCTGGATGGCCGTGTAGCACACGGTGACGCCATGGGGATGCAGCTCGTCGGTCAGTCTGTCGAGCGCGAAGCTCTGCGAGGGCCCAATGCTGAAATTGCAGCCCGCGAGAATCGGCAGGTACACCGCCGCCAGAAGCAGCGCCGTGGCCGAGCCGCCAATGCACGACATAGTAAACAGGAAGACCGCCATCATCAAAAGCGCCGCGGGCAACGTGAATTTGAAGCCGTAGCGGTCGAACAGCTTGCCGGCGACGGGCGCGAACACCACGCACGACATGCACGGCACCAAAAGCGTAAGCGCGGCATCGAGCGCGGAAAATCCCAGATAGTTTTGCATGAAAAGCGGCAGCAGGATGTTCATCGCGAACACGGCCATGAACGCGATGAAGACCACAAGCACGCCGCACACGAAGCCCTTATCGCCAAACGGCCGCATGTCGAGCAGGGGGTTGTCAATCGCGCGCTGGCGAATCACGAACGCGGCCAAGCACGCCGCGCCCACCACGAACGATACGGCCGCCACCGTGGCGCTGCCCGAAAACGCCGTGGAGATCGCGTACATGACGCCGATGAGCCCCACGCAAATAAGCGCCACCGAAGGCACATCGAGCTTGGGATGGGTAAGCTTCTCGAAATTGCCCACGAACAGGGCATTCACCGCAATCGCAACCACAACGAGCACCGCGAACACGATGAAGAGCGCATGCCAATCGGCGACGGAAAGCATCAGCCCGCCCGCAATGGGCCCGAACGCCGGGCCCACGAGCGTCATCGCGCTCACCACGCCCATATACGTTCCCAACTTGCCCTGCGGGGCGACGAGCAACGTCAGGTTCATGCCGATAGGTACGATCATGCCCGTGCCAAGCGCCTGGATGCAGCGCGCCACGATGAGCATGGGGAAGCTCGACGACGCGGCGCCGAGAAGCGTGCCCGCCAAAAGCAGCGCGAGCGCGATAAGGCTCAGCCTGCGCGTCGGCACGCTGCGATACAGGAAGCTCGTCACGGGAACGGTAACGGCCGCCACCAGCATATACGCCGTCGAGACCCACTGCACGTCGCCCGATGTCACGCCGAAATCGTGCATGATGGGAGTGAGCGCCACGTTGAGGAACGTCTCGTTGAACGTGGCGAGAAATGCGCCTATTGAAATAGCCACCAAAACCTTGGCAGCACTGCGTTCGCGTTCGGTATCACCCATAGAATTCCTTTCGATAGGTGACAGCACGCGACGCGCAATACGCGTAGGACCAGGGACTATGCGCCCAAGACAACAGGCGCGCCAACCGTGCGGTACCCGCTTTGTCCTGCCTTTTTGTTTCTGACTTGAATCGTGTCGAGAAGTTCGACCTCTCTTTTGTACACCCAGGCCGGCGAATGTGTCAAGGAAGCAAACGGCGCTTGGGCGATTTCAATTTCCATGGGAAGCAATCCATTCGATAGGAATCGCGCTGGGACACGTGCTCCAGGAGCACGTGTCCCGCATCGCATCGGCTAGCGCATGCCTCCTTGACCCATTTGGCCACCGGCAGCTTGGCCGCCGCCCATGCCGCCAGCCCCTGCGCCGCCGCCCATGGCGATGCCGCTCGTGCCCGTCGTGGATGCCGTAGCCGTAGTTGCGGCGCCATCCACCGACACCGTTATCGTATCGCCATCGGAAACGCCCGCACCGCTCACGAGCACGCAACCGAAGGCCTTCGTCGCCGTAAGCGTCGCGATTACGTTGCCGTCTGCATCGGTCGCTTCAATCACGCTGCCAGCCGAACCGCTCGCCTGCACCAGAGCAAACCCCTGCGTGCCGCTCGTGAAGCTTTGCGCCAGTCCGTCTATCCCGAGCATTGGGAGGAGCGTACCCGTGACGAGGTGCTCGTCCTGATCGACGAGTACATCCATTGGTACAACCACGAGCGCATCAAGCAATCACTCGGTTGGATGAGTCCGGTACAATACCGTCAAAGCCAGGGAATGGCTGCGTGATCATCTCCAAGAAAATGTCCGCAGCCCCTTATCCACTTGAGATCAACATTGTCGCGCACAAAAATCAAGCTCGTGCTTCCAGTTTAAATCACGTGCAATATGACGACAACCCAGATTAAGCCCAATACGCTTTCACCCAAATGACTCAGAATATAGGCAATCATCCAATAACTAAACGACTAGAGTAGCACTCCTAAATAATCCTTATTTTCTATTTTTTTGCGACAAGTTTTTTTAGGCTCCAAAAAGCCATTAAAGGCATATTCTTTTTTACCAAGGCGATAATAGCCATCATATGAATCTTTTAATTGAAATTTAAACTTTCGAAAGAAAGGCTTATACTGCGTTAGAGACTCCTCTGGCACAGTCACGAGAGGATAATCATCCTTCAGAACATCCAACGCATGTTTAACTAAAGCCGTACCGACACCTTGTCCACGGTATGGCTCAAAAACACGCAAAGAACAAATCTTCTTTTCCTGTTCGCAATTTTTAATTATACAAATTCCCGCTATATCTTTTCCAATTTTTGCCAGAAAAATCTCACGAGTGACACCCAAATTAGGTACCACTTTTCGCATAAACCATTCATCAAAATCTGGATAAAACCGCGTAAAAACATCCAGATATGCATTCAATAAAGAATCACCAGAGATAGTCTCAAGTGAAAAAATTTTAATCCCATCAGACATCATACCCCTCGATTCTTCAAACACTTAAACTATTATAATAGCGTTAGGGATAGACTTACCAGAGCCTCCTTCAGATGCGTGAGCAGGTTCTCCACCACAGGCAAAGACATAATGACTGTTTCAGAAAAATTAAAAAAACAATCAATCACAAATAAAACAAGTATATATAAAACAATTGTCTTCCAATTACAAATATGTCTTCGAAGCATTAGGTTAATTTTGTAACCATCATTTTTTTCAAGCTTTTTTGTCCAATGCCATGCAGCCACGTTGTCAAAGTCTTTTACGCATGGTGCATAATCATTCCAGATATCTTTTTCGAGTAAACGACGCCCTTTCCCCTCATTAGAATCTGAATTAACATCTATAGACATCAATGACATTAGCAAAAAATGAACTTTTATTTCATTAATTCGAACACAATCCTTGTTTTTACCATAAATATTTGCAATTATCCGCTCGTCATCCAAGGATCGATAATCGTTAAAACGAAAATCAATAACTTCTTCTCGGGAAAAAGCACTCGTAAGCAACCAATCTTTCGAATGCGATGATGCAACCAGATTTGACACAAACATTCCAGAAAGTCTAAAACGATAATATATTGGCTCATATTCCCTATCCGATTCCGGAGGAAACATCGTATTTGTAAGCATAATTTTAACGATTGTGCCTTTATCGTCAATTTCTTCAAATTGCACGTTGTCACAACTACATATTGCAAATTTTGGATATGCATCATCACCATATAGTGTCACATAACCAACAGAATAGATATCATTCTTAGTATAATTGCAAGGACTATTAAAGATAGCGCCAACTGTCTTATTATCCATTTTAGGGAAAAGATTTTCAAAATTTTTCTTCTCTAAAGGAAAAGGGCAATAAAATGAAATGCTTTTGACTACCTCGCAAATTTGTTTCCTTTTGCTCGACTTTTCCTCTGGGATTAGCATCACACCAACGTCAAGGACTGTATGAGATTCCCCTTTTTCCGCCTCGGCCCAAAGATTGAAATTCATTAATACCTTGACCCCGGTCGATTCGCCGGCATTTTTCGCATCACACCAAAGAGCAAAACTCTTCATACGGAACGCGCCCCTTACTAAACCCCTAAACGTCTCAGAATAGACTACCGCTAAATATACATAAATGATTGCGGAGGTCTACCAGAAGCACCCGCAATATTAGAAATCGGTATTGGGCGATTATACAACACTGGATTGTTCAGCTCAATCGCATATCCCGAATCACAGCCTTTGAAGTATTTTTCGAAAGCCTCAAACGTTATGCCACCGTGCTGATTTGTTTTCGCCCAAAGCTCATCAATCGAGTCAAAAACGATTCCGCATATTTTTACTTCACCGACTACAAGTGATACCGGCGCAGATTCATAAATCACTAAAGAAGACACATCGCTACGTTTAAATATTCGACGCCGGTACTCGTACTTCTTTTTTCCTTGTAGAATTTGCTCTGCATATAGCGGCTTGATGGACATTAAAACTTTCATGCTCTTACTCTACCGAATATTAAATCGTTCCAAAGGCACGTCATAGCAAAACAATAATTCGCACCAATCACCTTTTATTTTCTTGCAGAGGTGATATGGCCTGATTTTTGTTCCGCCCTTATAGTGGGGCGGCTTGCGCCGCTTGGTTTGCATAAACTCGGTTTCGGTCCGTTCCGGTGTCCTGTAGCCCAAGGACCGGTGCAGACGCTTCGAGTTCCACCACGAGACCCACCGGAACGTCGCCAATTCCAGGTCCCTCAAATCCCGGAAGGGCTTGCGTCGCCAGACGAGCTCGGTCTTGTACGCGCCGTCGGCGCTCCCGGCCATGGCGTTGTCGTACGAGTCGCCGACCGTGCCGGCCGAGGGAAGCATGCCGAACTCCCCGACCCTGGTGGTGCACACGAGGCTGATGTACTGCGCGCCATGGTCGGAATGGTGCACGAGACCGTCCGTGCCGCCATGCGAGGCAGCCCATGACATCGCCTGTTCCAGCGCCTGCAGCGGCAGCTCCCCGGTGTCCATGGTGGTGGCGCACGCCCATCCGACGATCCTGCGGGCGAACACGTCGGTGACGAACGTCGTGTGGCCGAACGGGCCGTTGGCCATGCGCACGTAGGTGATGTCGGCCACGTGCGGCCGGTTCGGCGCCTCCGCCTCGAACCTGCGTTCCACGAGGTCGGGCCTGCCGCCCGTGCCCTTCGCCGGTTTGGTGGTGACGGGCGTCCTGCCGCGGCGCACGCCGCGGATTCCCGATTCCCGCATGACGTTCATCACCTGGTCGCGGCCGATCTCGGCCGGATCCCGGCCCCGCGCCAACAACTGGGCGTGCGTCTTGCGGTGCCCGTACACGGCCATGAAGGAATCGGCATGGATCTCGAGGATGTCGCGGGCCAGCGCCTCGTGCCTGGCGGCCATGCGGCTGACGGGCCTGGATCTGAACATGCGGTAGCCGCGCGGCGTGATGAACCCGCAGTCCAGCGAAGCGGCCAGCACCCTGCGGATCGGCCCGCCCCTGAAACGGTCCTTGAATTCGTCGATGTAAGCGACCATCAACGCCGTGTCGGGTCGAGCCGCGCCGCGAAAAAAGCCGACGCCGTCGTCAATATCTCGTTCGCCCGCCTCAATCGCGCGACCTCGGCCCGCAAACTCCTCAACTCCGCCATCGCGTCTTCGGCCGACTGCTTGATCTCCGCCGCGACCGTGGCGTCCGTCTTGTCGCGCCAACGGCGCAGCGTCTCCGGCGCGACCCCCAGATCCTTGGCGACCTGTTCGATCGCCTTGGTCTCCGACGAATACGAGCCGCGCGACTCGGTCGACAGCCTGACGGCCTTCGCCTTGAACTCCGGCGTGTATCTCGTTCCTTTTGCCATGGTTCCATCATCTCCCATCGAGTTAGGGGAAATGCGGAACAAAAATCAGTTCATATCAGTCTGGTTCCAAATGGAAGGTAGGGGAGCGGAATTCAATCTGTGGACTGGAAGAGCGTGTGGACCCGGCTATGCAGCAGATGGTGGATAATGCCATGGATTCATCGAGCGGATACGGACAGCAGCTTTCCGAAGCGTGGCATTACATGTTTGGCCGTGAACCGAACTATTCCGCTGCGTACGCGGCCGCCATCAAGGCCGTCGAGTCGATAGCTTTGCCCATGGTGGAGCCGAACAACAAGGACTCGACCCTGAGCAAGGCGTCACGGGTCATGCGGGATCAACATTGGGAATTCCAGATCGAGGCGCGGGAAGAAAACAATGTTCCTGGCGGTGTCATCCAATTACTTATGAGTGGTCTGATGAACAGTCAGCCCGACCGTCACGGCGGTCCGGATTCTGGAGTGGTCTCTAAGGAGAAGGCTCAGGCGGCCGTTTATTCCGCAGTGTTTCTAATCCAATGCTTCAAAGCAGGTCTTGTGCGGAGACCAGCAATCTGACTTAACATCGGTTCGTGGGGTTTGTACTCTCGCTGAATGAATGGTCTTATGTATCATGCACGGGAAGACAACAGCAACAAAGTTCCTTGCTCATGCCATGGGCGAGCTGTTACTTGCTGTTATCTGAAGCTTGTTGCAGTACTTCGATTACTTTTGGCATATCGGTCCAAGGGGCGTATTCCTGCTCATGATTAGGCGCGAGTCTGTTACGCCCCTGGCGGTTTTCCGTTGTATTGTGCCGGGCTGCATTGCGTATGGCGGCATCGAGATGTTCTTTGTCAATGAGCTCGGTGTTGATGTATTTGTTACGGTTTCCGCCGACAACTTTAGCTTCTGCTGCAGCTGACTCGACATCAGGTGTCAGTGTATAGCTTGACGGGCAAGCCTTCACATAGTCGAGCAGCCAGACCTCGAAGCAAGGATTGGAAATGATGAGTTCGATTCCATTGTCATTGCAGATTCTCGCTGCTTCGCCGTGGTCGTGAAAATCGTCAACATCGACCACCACCCAGATTCGTTCATAACAATCTGTAGAAGTATCTCGCTTGTCTTCCCTCTTCAACTTAACAGCGAGCTTCGCGAGCTGCTTAGGGCTGTTGTTCTTCTGTTGATAGTCAATGATGACATCGTATAGGGACTCAAGCTGCTTGAAATACTGTTTCTCAGTGACTGCTCCGCCGGCCACGACAAGAAAGCGTCTCTTGCGCGGTCGGCGCGACCGTGCGGCTTTACGTCCATGTGCAGGAACGTTTCGCTTTTTCGACATCAGGCATCAACCACATTCACGATCTGGGCGAAAGCGGTATGAAAATCAGGCCGTGGTATGGCGCCGTACACGCCGTTGAGATAGTTCTTACCGATGTTTTCCATATTCCGAATACCCAGATTGGTCACCGGGAACAATTCCGAAACGCCTTCCTTGTTCTTTTCCACAAGCCAGATCTGATCTGGTGCCAGTAAACGCTTTGCCAAACCGGACTGATTGATCAGCGACACGTCATGAGTCGTGAAAATAAGCTGGGAACCGTGAGGATTCGTTTCCGCGTCGGCATACAGCGCCACCAGCTCCTTCACCAGAGCCGGATGCAGACTGGTATCGATCTCGTCGATAAGCGTCACCGACTGCTTCGACAGCTGGCGAAGAGCAAGCGAGAAGAATGACAGCGCAGCAACGGTGCCCCTGGACTCATCATCAGGACCGAATCCTGCGGAAGATGATTCGCCGGTATGAGTGAACATCAGCTGGGAAGCGTTCTTGACATTGAATGTCTCATCCACTTTGTTCTCATCCATGCCGAGTTGCTTATGCATCTCTTCCTTGAACTGAGCCCAGAGATCCGGTGGGACGTCCACAGGAACGCTTTTCACGTCACTGATGCCGAAGTCTGCATACCTAATCAATGTGGCCAGATGTTTCGAAAGCGGTGTCTCTTTCTTGAACTCATCCAACAGTGTAGGCTGCTCCTGTTCGAAAGCGCTTGCTTCGTAATAGGCTATGCCACTTTGGAAGAATGAAAATGCCGGCCGAATGGACTCAATACCGGCAGCTGCGGCTGCGGAAAGCAGAAGTGCATTCGGCCTGAGTTCTATGGTCTTGCGTACTTGTGAGCGAGGTCCTTTGAAGGAAGGACCGAATTTCACCCCATCCGTTGAGGAACGGGAAAACAGCAGAGAGGAGTGCGTGGAAAAACGTCCTTGCAGTTTTTTGAAGAAGATGAGATCTTCCTCAAGAATCCGTTCATTGTCATAGCGGAACCAATACTGGTATTTCAGTCCATCGTTCGCGATGAATGCAAGGAAGAACATGGACGAATGCGAGAAAGGATCCTTTCGTAACAGAAAAAGTTCCCTGGGAATAGGACTGCTTGCATCCCCTTGGCTGTAGCTATTTACCACCATGTTGCGCATAGCGCGCAATGCCTTCAGAAAATTGGACTTTCCCGATGCATTGGCGCCGTATATGGCTGCGATTGGAGAATGGAGAGACTCATCAGATTCCATGAACCGTTTTTCGCGAGTCATGGAGAAAGACTGCTCGTCTCGGAAACTCCTGAAGTTCGAAAAACTAAAATCAATCAGCATCTGGTTGCCTCGTAAGTATATTTTGCTCCTTTGATACTGAGATTATATCCAGAAATATACGCGTTTTGCAATTTTCTGCTAAAAGCGGTGGTTTCATTGTGCTTATTGTTGCCGTATTGGAGATATCTAGTTACCGTTATACCCATGCTTGCGCGTATCCAGAGTCTCCTTCCAATAGGATTCCCTGGCGAGAACAACGTCTTTAGGCACGGTGAAGTCGTAATGTTCCAGAAGCGTGTAGCGAAAATGCGCCTGCACGTACTCCAACCCGTGCTGTTTCACAATGGCAATCAGCCCAGTATCGTTTCCGTGACCATCGCGGATGTAGTCCTGCCAACGCTGGTATATGCCGTTCCTTCCGGTGGCGCTTCCCACATACAGTTTCCCGTTATCGGTATTGGTAATTACATACACGCCTTGCTGACGGGACAGCGTATTCTTCCAGCTTGCCTTGTCGTTCTCCCGGTAGTGCCCGAATAGTTCGAGGGGGAAGATTATTGTTGGAAAGGATATTGTCAACGTGAGATGGGGAAGTTCAGTGACTTCTGTAGAGAACGCTAATGTGCAGCAGCCTACCGCACCGCAAGGGGTAGTTGAGGAAGCGGATGACGGCATCACTCTGATGGATCTGCTCAAAATCATTCGTAAGCATCTGGCCACCGCGATTATTGCATTCGTGGTGGTGGTGGCAGGCGTGAGCGCCTATACCTTCCTCGCTCCGGCGAAGTATACGGCTACGGCTCAGACCATGGCTACTTACAATGCTTCTCAAAATGGTGTCGACATTAACCAGCAGTCCGCTGGCGGCAGCTACATTTCCAACCAAATCACCTCATATCCGACGCTTGCCACCACTTCGAAGGTGCTTAAGCCGGTCATTGATGATCTTGGTCTGGACGAAACTGTGACGGATCTTGCCGGCCAGGTCACCGTCACCAATCCGACCAACACCGCATTCGTGAACATTGCCGTGGTGGATGGAGATCCGAAGCAGGCCGCGGACATCGCCAATTCCGTTGCCGAATCGCTGAAGAACGTCATTGAAAGTGACCTGTACTCCGGAGATAAGTCCCCGGTGAAGCTTTCCATCGTGCAGAAGGCACAGGTCCCGACGTCTAAGTCTTCGCCGAAGACTGCCCTGTATTTGGCTGTCGGTGTGGTGCTCGGCATCATCATCGGCGTGTTCGCCGCACTCATCAAAGACCTCCTCAACACCAAGGTTGAAGAGACTTCCGACGTGCGCGGCATCGTCCGAGCATCCTCCCTTGGCTCCGTTCCGATGGACGCTTCGCTTGATGATAAGCGCCCGGTGTTGGTGAGCCAGCCCAACGGTGCCATCGCCGAAGAATTCCGCCGTATCCATACGAATATTGAGTTCCTGCAGACCGACCGCACCGAAGGTGTGGGCCAGCTGCTTGTCATCACGTCTGCGCAGCCGTCCGAAGGCAAGACCACCATGGCTATCAACACTGCGGTGGCCCTTGCTGAAGATGGTGCGAAAGTACTGCTTATCGACGCTGATCTTCGCCACCCGTCCGTTGCTCACCACTTGGGCATTGAAGGTGCCGCCGGTCTGGCGCACGTGCTGTCCGGACAGATGGGCCCGAAGGACGTGGTGCAGAGCTACTGGAAGCCGAACCTGCACATTCTGCCTGGCGGCAAGAGGCCGGCGAACGCTGGCGTGCTGCTGGGGTCCGAAACCATGAAGCTCATGGTGGAGCAGGCGCTCACCCAATACGATTACGTGATTATTGATACCGCCCCGTTGACGGTGTCCAACGATGGCGCGGTATTCGGCCGTTGGGCCAAGGGCCTTCTGCTGGTGGTCAGCCGCAACGTGTGCGAGAAGAAGTCCCTGCAGGAGGCGGCCGACACGCTCGCCACCGCGCAGGTGCCGGTACTTGGCTTCATCTTCAATCGTGCAGATCCGAAGAAGACCAATACGCATTCCAATTATTACTATTACTATGAGGATGGTGCGCCGCGCAGCAGCCATCGCGCGAAGGGGAAGAAGCGGCACTGATGGTTCCCTTCTCCATGGAATGAGGGGTGTATGGCAACTGAGAACGATGATTCCCAGTCTATGAACGGTATTTTGTCCAACATATCTCGGGATGTGGTGGACACCAGCTGGGATATTCCTCCGCTGACCTTCCCCAAATTGCAGCCTACCGATTCGGAAGAAGCCGATGGTGCGGATGAGGCTTCGCTTGCTGAGCCCCGCACCATCGCTTCCTCCGTGCCTGCGCAAACGGAACAGCCGGTTTCGGCTGCGCCAACAATCGCGGATATTCCCAGTATGCCGCTCGATACCGTCGATTTCGATGATGCGGTTGCACCAGCCGATGCCGAGGAAACCGCCACTTTGCCACCCCTCGTCTCTTCGACAGATGAACAGGACGTCGAAGCGACTCAGGCCTTTGATACATCAGGTGGCATAACCGACCTAGAGGAGCTGGCCGCGGAAGATCCGGAACATGATCCGCTGAAAACCATTCCGGTCGCACCGAAAGAGCCGTCTGCGGACAAGCGAAAGATTATTGCCATTGTCGCTGCGATTGCGGCAGTGGCGGTTGCTATTGCCGGTGTCATCGTGGTACGCAATCGTATCAATTCGAAAGAACAGCGTGCGGCAGTGGTGGTATGTGAGAAGGCGAAATCCAAATACTCCAAAGCCAACGAAAAACTGCAAAACGCCATCGAACAGGCAACTAGTCTGCAGGGCACTGCGGCAAACCAGGTGGCGGATGCCGCCACAATCGACCAGCTCACTCAGGCCGTGACCAAGGCGCAAAACCTCAAGACGGTCGGCGGATGTTCGGTGCTGCTGTCCGAAACCACACTGCGTGCGCACGCCCGTAGCATGAGCAAGCAGATCAGCAATATCAAAGAACAGACCAAGGCCGTTACCGCAGCAGCCACAGCTGTGGACGCCAGCAAGCGAGCTTTGGAAGTGAATAAGACGACTGCCGCATTGCAGAAGGCCATTGCCGACGCAAAGACGTTGCTTGACGGTTCTGCAGGCCAGGTTGCGGACGAGTCGACACGTGACGCGCTTGCCAAGGCGATTGACGCTGCCCAGAAACTCCTCGATGGCAAAAGCACCGATGTTGCGGCCATGCAGAACGCTTCGAAGGTGATTTCCTCGACTTCTGACGGCGTAAACAAGTCTGTGGCGGAGCAAACTGCGGCCAATGCCCAGTCGAATACCAATTCGAATACCAATAACGGCACTACGAACCGGCGTTACACATATACGTGGCAATTTGGTCCGGGCTCTGGAAACGGTGTGAACGGTGGTGGTTCGACCGGTGGCAATAACAATGGTGGCTCAACCGGTGGTAATGGCGATTCGACCGGCAACGGCAACGGCGATTCAAACGGCGGCGGTAACGGCGATTCGAATGACGGTAATGGTGGTTCGACCGGCAACGGCAACGGCGATTCAGATACAGGTACTGCTGGCGAATAAGCCATACCGGAGAAGGATTTGGATATAGCGAATGGTACCCCCATAGGTCCCTCTTAATTTCTGGGGGGGGGCTGTGGTAAATTGTTTGCCGTATGCAGCTGAAGGGGAGGGAGATACATGCAAGGCGTGAATACCGGTGAATCCGGCGCACCAAACGGCGAGCAAGGTATGAGGACTCAAGAGATTCATATCGTCTCGTCCAATGCGCATCGACAGGCATACGCGTCCATGCAGAATCAGCGTCTGCAAAAGCAGTTCGAGCCGATGACTTTTTCCAATACCCCGTTTCCTGCGGAAAAGGAAGGACATAGGCGCGGCAAGGCTGAATCGACTCCCCGGTGGCGTTTCGCCTTCGTCGCCAGCCTGATCGCCATCGATTTGGCAGTGATGCTGCTTTCGTTGACCGTCAGCCTTGTAATCAACGGTGCTGCTTTCGATGCCATCGGCGATGTGATGCCGTTTTGGCTTTTCCTCATTCTGTTCAGCCTGATTTGGTTGCTGTGCTTGGCATTCGCGGGCACATACCACCGCCATGTTATGGCGGACGGCTATGAGCTGTATGCCAAAATCATCAATGCGTCGTTGCTGACCATCATCTCATACTGCAGCCTTGCATTTATTTTCAAACTTGCATTGCCCCGTACTGCGTTGATTATCGCGCCAGTCATCGCCTTCTTCTTGGATATCATCGCACGTTGGCAGATGCGTCAAGCGTTGCATCGTCACCGCAGCAAAGGCTCTTGCAAGTACAGAACGGTGGTCATCGGATCTTCCGATGGCATCAACAAAGCCTTGCAGACCATGCGCAACTGCATGAATTGGGGGTACGAACCAGTTGCTGTATGCCCAATTGAAGCGGATCCAGCTTCAAAAGACGCTTATGTGGTTACCTCATACACACCGGATGCCAATATCGAAGGCTCCAGCAAACTTAAGGTGATTCCTTTCAACTCGGCATTCCCACGTATTTGCGAAAGCCTCGGTGTACAGGAAGTCTATGTGGCTGACGTGCTTTCGCGTGATTCCGAAATGTTGCATGGTCTTTCTCTTGCGGTGGAGTCGCTGGGTATGGAACTTGCCTTGGCGGTCTCCCTGGCGGATGTGAGCGGTCACCGTTTGTATCTGCGAAACACCACGGAACAGCCAGTTCTGTTGGCTTCCCTGCCGCAGTACACGGGAGCTGCGAACGTAATCAAGCGTTTGCTGGACATCATCGGCTCACTGTGTGCGCTGATTATTTCCTCTCCGATTCTTCTCGGCGTCGCCATCGCCATCAAGCTTGATGATGGCGGTCCGGTGTTCTTCTCTCAGACCCGTATCGGACTGCACGGCAAGCCGTTCAAAATGTATAAATTCCGTTCCATGGTCACCAATGCTGAGGAGCTGAAGAAGAAACTCGCTGAGGAAACTGGGCAGGAAGACCGGTTCATCTTCAAAATGAAAGATGATCCGCGTATCACCAAGGTAGGTCACTTCATCCGTAAGACTTCTTTGGATGAGTTCCCGCAGTTCTACAACGTGCTCAAGGGCGATATGTCTCTGGTCGGTCCGCGCCCGGCATTGCCGGAAGAAGTGGCCCGCTATGGTTCCCTATATTCCGCCCGACTGCTGGTCAAGCCGGGCATCACCGGTCCGTGGCAGGTGTCCGGCCGGTCGGATCTTTCACAGGAGCAAAGCGAATATTTGGACGTCTCCTACATTGAGAATTGGTCCATCGCTGGAGATCTTGCGATTCTTGCCAAAACCGTGATGGTAATCTTCACTGTCCGTGGATCGTACTGAGCCAATAAGTGGGTTTTCTGTGATTTTCCCTCTGTTCTTGTGACGGAACAGAGGGAAATTTCATTTGGCGGCCGAAAAAAGGGGTGCCATGTGGCACAATAATGCGCTGGAATAGTCAAATTGAGTGCTTAATGATTTGAGGAGCAAAGCATGGGGCAACATGCTCAAGCAATACGGGAAAAACATACGGCACGGAATGTGACGCTTATTGTACTTGCGGTGCTGATCGTGCTACTTGCCATTGCTGCAGTGTTTGGTATGCAACTGTATAAGCAGGCAAAAAGCGTCAAGGCACACGAATCGCAAGCCATATCCTCACTATCCGCAATCAATGACCCTGCAAAGCTCAAGGATGCCGCCGCGTTGCAGGCGTCCATCGCGCAGGCTCAGCAGCAGACGGCGCAGGCCAAGCAGATTGCGCACGGTTCATTATGGAACGTGACTGCGAAAATGCCGTTCGTCGGCAGTGACATCGCCACTGTGCAAGGCATGACGGAAGTCGTGGACAATCTTGCACAGCAGACACTGCCATCGTTGACCACTGCGGTGCAACAGCTTGCCGGGGCCAATCTTTCCGGTGCGGAAGGGCAACTTAATCTGCAGCCAATCGCCGATGCGCAAGGTAACTTCGACAAGCTCAACCAGCAGGTGCAGCAGCAGAACAAGCAGTATAACAGTCTTGCCGAGCCGAAAATCGGCATGGTGAAGAAAGCCTATCAGCAGGGCAAGGACCAGCTTGACAATATCGCCGATTTGGTTGGACAGGTCAGCAACGCCACTCACATGCTGCCTTCCTTCCTCGGCCAGAACGGTGCCCGCACATACTTGCTGGCGGCACAGACCACATCCGAAACACGTTCCGGCGGCGGCTTGGTTGGCTCTCTCGGCACCATGACTGCGGATAATGGCAAAATCGCGGTGGGGGACTTCCACCCGAATGGTGAGTTCGTCAATGGCAACAACGGCACCGCTGAGGAACATGCGGTATTCAACAGGCCGTTGGGTTTCTCCTTCGACGTGCGAGACACCTTCGCGGTGCCGGATGTTTCCCGCAACGCGGAAATGCTCAACGCTTCATGGCAGCGTTCGCAATATGCCTGCAACATCGACGGTTTGATTTCCGTGGATCCGGTGTTCATCCAGAAAATGGTGGAGATCAACGGACCAGTCACCTTGTCCAACGGCACTGTGCTTACCGGCGAGAACACCGCCGAATACATGCTCAACACCATCTACAAGGACGTTCCTGTGGCACAGCAGGACGAATACTTCGAGTACATTGCCAAAACGGTGATGGACGGCGCTTTTGGCAACATGACTGTGGACAAGATGATGAAGGTGGCGCAAAGCATCGGTGATTTGGCCGAGAACCGCCACTTCTACGCCTACACGTTCCACGATGACGAAGCGAAGTACTTCCAAGGTGCTGGACTCGCCAAGAATGCGCCTGAGAGCGAGACCAATCCGGAAACGGGCATTTACATCAGCGAGCAGAATCCTTCGAAGATGGGTTGGTATATCGACCGTACCAGCGAAGTGACCAAGACAGGTGACAAGACCTACCACGTGAAGTACACGCTGACCAACCGTATGACTTCCACGGAAATGGCTACCTGCACGAGTTACATTCTCGGTGGTGAGCAGAAGGGCGTTGGTGGCGTGCCCGTGGCGCCGAGTGGCACATCCGCGCAGCGTGTGCTGATTTACGCGCCTGCAGGTGGTTCGATTGGATCAATCGCCGTGACCGGTGATGTGCGTGACCGTAGCAATGCCACCATGGACGGCAAGCCATTGAACTCCAGTATGGCGTACATCGCACCTGGCAAGAGCGTGACGTACGAGTTCGACGTGACCGTGTCTGACAAGGCCACGGCTGATATGAAGCTCGATCAGACGCCGTGTGGCAAAATGACCAATGATGTGAAATACAACTATTGAAATATGGCGCGGTAATTCTCGACATTATTGGTGCATGATTTCCTTGAATTCATCTCAATGAAAACTTGTTCAATGAAGTCTATGAATTATTGCTATATTCTTGGAAATACAGGGGGTATTTCTGCCGGAAAGCGGAGATACCCCCTATTTTATTAGTGAAAAAAGGGTGTATTTATGCGAATTGTTGTATTATATTGCATGTAATTAATATCCTATATTTTCAAGGGGTTGGCATGTCTGTTCTTGACGGATTTGAAGCAGTGGGAGAAAAGACCACCACCAATAAGATGACCATGACGGTCATGGAATCATCCGTTCGCTTTTCCAAAGGCGTGACCGAAGCGCTCGGATGCCCGGCATACGTGAAATTGCTGGTGAATGACAAGCAGAAGAAGATCGCAGTCCAGGCATGCGACGCCAAAGACGAGAACGCCATCAAGTTCTGCAAGACCAAGCGAAGCAAGGCCGATGGCGTCGACTCTGACGCTGCAGGAAAGGCTTCTTCCGTGACCGTGCGTACCACCGATGTGCTGGTAGCGGTGCAGAAGTATTTCACTTTCCCGCCGGTCGCAGACGACCAGATCGCCTATTTCGCCATGGATGGCGAGTCCTACCCGGATGAGAAGGTTGTCATTTTTGCTGTGGCCGATGCTGCAAAGGGTGTATCCGGCAAGCGCGGTCCCCGCAAAGGTTCGCATCATACGGCCAAAGATGGCGAGTAAGTGAACAATATTCCGCTCAGCTTGAAAAATCGCATATAGTACAGTTCTCTTGATGTGAGTGCTGTACTATATGCAGTATCTTGATAGGCTGTGCGAAACGTCCATAAACGCTAATAATGAGTACGTATGCATCCAGCCCAAAAATCCTGAAAAAGGGAGCTTGGAATGAATGTGGCAGGTAGTGGGCGTGTAGGATCTTCGTTCAGTATTCGAGTCGCTCAAAATAACGTGCTTGGTTGGCGATGGACGGTGGAAAAAGAGCATGACGGCTTTTTCGAGCCCGTTGCGTCTGGCCGTTCGCTCACGCGTAAGATGGCCAAAAGGGCCGCGATAAAAGCGATGAATGAATTGCGTGCATAAACAACCGTAACGCCATGAATGGCCTGCATCTTTCCATATGAAATATAAAAGAGGCATATAAGACAGGAGAGGCTCCGCACAATGTGTGCGGAGCCTCTCCTGTCTGAAAAACTAAAACTCAGTAGCAGTGGTTGGCGAGCCAGTAGGTGTAGGCGCCCTGGATGGAGCCGTAGCGCTGTGCGCAGTAGCCCCAGAACCACTTGAGCTGGGTCTGATAGTTGGTGGCCCAGTCAGCGCCGGCGCTCACCATCTTCGAACCGGGCAGAGCTTGCGGCAGGCCGTAGGCACCGGAAGACGGGTTCGTGGCGGAAACATTCCAACCGGATTCGTGGGAAATGATGTACACGGTCGCGGTGAAATCAGCCTCGGAATAGCCGCTGGACAGCAGATAATCGTGAGCCCACTGCTGCATTTCGCCAGCCGGCACGGTGGTGCCGATCGACGCTGCGGCCGCGGACGGCGTGGACGAGGAGCCGGTGCCGACGAGGATCACCTTGTCGGTCGGAGCCTTCTTCACGAAAGAGCTGATCATATTGGAAGACATGACCTTGCCGCCGGACTTGGTGACGAGGTTCGTGGTCTCCATAACACCGTTCGCGCCTTCGGTCTCGACCTTCTCCTGGCCCTTCGGCAGGCTGGAGGTCTCCTTCTTGACCGTGTTGAATGCGATATCCGTATCAGACACCTCAACGGAAGCGCCGGCACGTTCGATCTTGATGACGGTGTTCTCGTTCACCTTCGTATCCAAAGACGGGGAAACGGTGTCTTCCGTATCAAGGGTGATGTCGCCCGCGTCAAGCACGGACTTCACGTCGGTGAAATGCATGCCGGGAACCACGCGGGTCTTGCCGTTGATCTTCACGGTGACGTACGAAGTATCTCCGGAAAGCGCCTCACGGGCGTTGCCACGGGAGGCTTCGATGCTGTCGGTGACGGAATACGCGGTGACCTGCTTGGCAGGAGACTTCTCCGCGGTGGCGTACAGATTATGCGACACGATGCCGCCAGTGGCCAACAGCCCCACTGCCGCAACCGTTGCGACAATCTTCACCATCTGAGATTTGCCCGGCAAGGCAAACGTAGTTGGTTGGGCATGTTTCTTATGGCTAGCCATTCTGCTCCTACATCGGGTACAATTCCTCGGCGGATTCCGTGCCTAGGGCACGGCGCACAACCGCTAGGGTTCCGCCGGAATGCGCGCAACTGCATATAGTCTACCGCACCCCAAGGAACTTGAAGATAACGTATGCAACGCGCAGGCGACGGGCCGAATCATCGTTCCGACTGACTACTTGGCGTTTTCACTTTGGCGTCTCCGCTGGAAGCGGTGTTCCCATCGGAAGCGGCCGCATCCATATCCAACGCCTTGGCCTGGCTGATCAGATCATCCAAATCGGAAGCGCGCAACGCGCCGGCCTGTTGGAAGATGATCTGCTGCTTCTTGACGACCATCAGCGTCGGCACTGCCTGAACCTTGGCCGCGGCGGCCAGATCGGGATTCTGATCGATATCCACCTTCGCGAAATAGACGTCCGGATTCGCCTCGCTTGCCTTCTCGAACGTTGGGCCGAATGCACGGCACGGACCGCACCACGTGGCCCAGAAATCCACGAACACTAGATCATTGGATTCGACGACCTGGTTGAAATCCTGCGAAGTGACTGCATGCGTTGCCATATGCGTTCCCCATTCCCCGGCTTACGCTATAAGCCGATTTCAAAAACAATATCGTGCAATGCTGCGCAATATTGCGAAAGACCGTTTGCGAAAAGTATATAGCCGCACGCCACGCAAACACACTGCCGCACCCGATTGCGCTATGGGAAGAATCGGAAGCACGTGACATTCACATGCCGTGCGTGATAATGGAACCATGCCAGTGATGAATGATGAAGTGCCCGACGAGGGCGATTTCGACGCCAACCGCCATCGCGGGGAATTCGACGACATTACGCCGGAGGATTTCATCCGCGGAATGGGCAACCCTCCGGGATGGCTCCCATCGGACGAAATCAACCGCATGCGCCACGAAATACCGATTCCGTACGTCGTGGTCGTGCCGGTGCGCACCGACGATCTCGGCAGGGTGGCGCAAATCGGCTCGCTGCTGCGCGTCACCGACGACGGCGGTATCGAACGCACATTGATCGCCGGACGTGTGCTCTATCACGAATCGTTGCGTGAAGCGGTGGCGCGCAACGTCGCAAAAGATTTGGGCGATATCGCCCTGCCGCAGCTGCCGATCAGCCTGCAGCCGTTCACCGTGGCCGAATTCTTCCCGACACCCGGCCTGTCCGACTATTACGATCCACGCCAACATGCGATCGCGCTGTGCTACGTGGTGCCGATCGCCGGCGATTGCAAGCCGCAGGACGAGACGCTCGATGTGGAATGGGTCGACCCGTCCGGAGACATGCTCGACACCTTCGTCGGGCAGATGGCCAATGGTTACGGCACCATCGTGCGGCAGGCGCTCGCATGGACCGGCAAGTAGGACAAGCCGCGCACGCGAGGCAAGAGCTAGTCAAACTAGGCGAACAGGCAGATAGGGGAGGATTAGAAAAAAATATGACGATTGAACTGAACAACAACGTATATGCGGACGGCGGCAACGATACCGAAACCACGCCGGTGGTGCTCGTGCACGGCTTTCCGGTGGACCACCGCATGTGGGACGAGTGCGCGGCGGCTTTACGCGACCAAGCTGTGAAACAAGGCGTGAAACCATTTGCGATCTGGGCTCCGGATATGCCCGGCGCCGGCGAAGGACCGATTCCGTCCGACGAAGACAGCGGCGGCAAGGACGCCGACGGCGCGTTCCCGTACGGACTGGACCGTATGGCGGACGCGTACGTGGGCCTGCTGCACGCCGCCGGCTACGGCAAGGCCATCTGGGTGGGCCTGTCGATGGGCGGCTACCTGATTCTCGACATCCAACGCCTGCATCCGGAAGCGGTGGCGGCGCTCGCCCTGTGCGACACGAAAGCCGACGCCGACTCCGCCGACATGCGATTGAAGCGCGTCGCAATCGCCACCGACTGCGAAACGACCGGCACACACGAGCCGGTCATGGGATTCGCCGTGCCGTCGGAAGCCGATTCCACCGTGAAACAGTCGGACGCCTACTGCAGGCAGTTCGAAACGTGGATCAACGAACAGCCCGCCGACGGCATCGCCTGGCGCGAACGCATGGCCGCTGGCCGTCCCGACCTGAACGACGTGCTGCCGAACATCAACGTGCCAGTCGCAGTAATCTGCGGCGACAAGGACCCGTCCAGCCCGCCGGCAGTGATGAAGCCGGTCGCCGACGCGATGACGAAAACCGACGTGACGATGACGGTGATCGACGACTGCGGCCACTTCAGCGCGTACGAACACCCCGACCAGGTGGCCGCCGCGTTACTGGAACTGGTGAAGCGAGTCGGCTGAGCCGGCTGCGACGATTATCTGTGGCAGACCATCCGGCGTATCGACAAGATATAGAGAAAATATATAAAACGTATATACGGAATATGTACTGCGTATGTATAACGAATATATTCCGTATATAACACGCATGAAAGAGGCAACACAACCATGAGCGTGTTCTCACCACTGGCATTGACGCAGACCCTGCCGTTCCTGCCACTCGCCCAAGGAGACATCGACTACGAAGTGGCACGACGCGGCGAACCCGACCTGTTCGCCAAAGTCCTGGCGGAACCGGCAACGAAAGTCATCCTCGTCAAAGACGGCAAAGTGGCCGTGCCGCACGGCCAAGGCGCCATCGCCGACTACGCCAACGTGAAAATGCGCCTCGCCCAACTGCCGGGCGCGTACGTTGCCGCGGAACTCGAATCGCACCCATCGGCGCTCGCCATATTCCTCGGCTCGTACGGCGGACGATTGGGCGAGCACGTCGTCGCCGTGGACGTGACGCACGTCCAGCCGAACGATACGACGATTACGGCTGCGACGGCTCGCAGCGGGGGAGCGGATGACGCGTTCGCCGAAGTGCCGGCGCATGAATCGCAGGAAAACGCGAAATCGCTGCTGGAAAGCGCGGCAACCCGATTCGACTGGGTGGACCTGCGCGGATTCGCGCCCCACGCCAGCGCACGCGAAGCCGGACAGGCAACCTCCGCCATCTCGCTCAGCATGTGGCACGCCCGGCAGCGTCACTGCCCGACGTGCGGCGCGCCCGTCAAACCGGCGCTCGGCGGCTGGGCTCAGCACTGCACGAACGACGAGGATGGCAATCGTTTGCTGTTCCCCCGAATCGAGCCAGCGGTGATTACTGCGATCGTCGACCATGATGACCGTCTGCTGCTGCAGCACAACAGCGCATGGCGCAACAACGGCCTGTACTCGGTTTCGGCCGGATTCGTGGAGGCTGGCGAAAACCTGGAGCACGCATGCCGACGCGAAGCCAAAGAGGAAGTCGGCATCGAAATAGGCGAACTCAAATACCTCGGCTCCCAGCCGTGGCCGTTCCCCTCGTCTCTCATGATGGCGTTCAAAGGCGTGGCGGTCACCACCGACGTGCACGTGGACGGCGAGGAAACGTTGCAGGCGCGTTGGGTCACACGCGACGAATACATGAGCGAACTGGTTTCGGGACGTATGGAGGCTCCGGGCAAAGCCACGATCGCACGCTACATGATTGAGGAATGGCTCGGCCACGACCTGCCGTGACAAGACCTGTCATTAAAAGGTGGTATCGGCTGAGCCTGTCTTCGGGGCGGTTGCCGGGGGAGCTTGTTTAGGTATTCGTTTGGGCACTCGTCTGCGTATCATGCTGCATGGTATGTACCGTGAAGAGAGTGAATGAGGAAACCACATACATGTCTGATAGAAGTGGGCAGAACGATACGGACAACAGTTTCGCCGGCATCTCGTTTGAAGGGGTGAATGCCGTGCCGCCGCAGTCTGGTGAGAACGGCGATACGATCAATCTCGCCGACGTGGCCGATGTGTCCGAACAGGACGACGTGTCCAACGCCGCCACCGAGACCATGCCGCCGTTGAATTTCGCATCGGACCAGACCCAGCCGTTCCAGTCATTCCCGACGGCCGGTGCCGCCGAAACCACGCCTGCCGGAACTGTCCCCAACGGAGCTGTTCCCACTGGTGCCATTCCTACCGGTGACATGCCCTCATCCACGCCCGCTCCCGCCATTCCCGTGCTCACCATGCCGGTCGAAGGAGAAGCCGTCGTGGCCAAGAAACGCAAACTGCCGCTGATCATCACCGGAATCGTGCTCGCCGTGCTGGTGGTCGCCGCGATCGCCGGCTTCTTCACCGCACGCTGGTACTTCCAAGACAAGGCCGCGCCGGGCGTGACCTTCGGCGGAACCAGTGTGGCCGGACAGACCGCCGACCAGCTGAAAAACACGGTGACGGCCGCCGTGAAGAACACCACCGTGAACATCAAGGACGGCAACGGCAACAACGCTTCCGGCAGCCTGAGCGACCTCGGCGTGAGCTACAACGTCGACAAGACGGTCACGGAACTGCTCGCCGCCAAGCACCAGACCAACGGCGCACTCGAATACATCAACGAAGTCAACCCGTTCGTCAAGAAGAACGTGCCGCTGAACGCCAAGTCCAACAAGCTGGCCCTCAGGACGTTCGTCACCGACAAATTCGTGCAGGACACCGACCGCGCGGTACCGTCCACCGCATCGTACGATGCCAACGCGCGCGCCTTCGTCGCAGTGGAAGGCCGCGGCGGCAGGTCCCCGAAGGTGGACAACGTGATCGACGCGGTCGCCAAAGCCATCGCGAACCCGGGGCACAGCGGCAGCGTGACGATCACGTACGAAACCATCGACGTGCCGGTCGCACTGCCTGAAGCCCAAAACGTGGCCGACCAGGCAAACGCGCGACTGAACGCGCCGATCGTGCTGGACAACGGACAAGGCAAGACCTTCCAGATTCCAGCTGAAGTCGTGGCCTCATGGCTGAAAACCGATGCCGACCTCGAACACGGCACGCTTTCGCTGTCCTACGATGACAACGCCATCACCAACTACGTGCAGCAGCAGGTCCCAGCCCAGCTCAACCAGGACGCGGTCGACCAGGAAGACGCCGTCGACAACAGCGGCAAAGTGCTGGCCACCATCGTCAAAGGCGTGAACGGCGTGAAGGTCAAGAACATGGAAGCGCTCGCACCGAAGATCGGCGAAGCGCTCAAAAACGGCCAAGGCGCCACCATTCCGGTGGACGGCGACGTGCAGAACTTCAAAACCGTGCAGAAGAAGAGCGAATACCGCATCGTGGTGGACCGCACCGCGCAAACCGCCACCGTGTACCACAACGACGAGGCCGTCAAGACCTTCCCGGTGTGCACGGGCACCACCGGCAAGCACGAAACCGACCTGGGCACCTTCTACATCTACCTCAAGTATCAGATCCAGGACATGACCGGCCTGAACGACGACGGCTCGCGCTACCTGTCCAAGGGTGTGAAGTGGGTAAGCTACTTCTACGGCGGCGAAGGCTTCCACACGGCAAGCTGGAACAATTACGGCATCGCCCACGGCGACCCGGCGCACTACGGCTCCCACGGCTGCGTGAACATGTACGAAGCCGATTCCAAGTGGATCTACGACAACTGTCCGGAAGGCACCATCGTGCAGGTAGTCGGCGCCATGCCATCCGGACCGGTACGCTGACCCGTTACGCGTGGCGCGGGTGCGCGGCGTTCGTATACGCCGTACAATGGGCGGCATGAGCGAAGCAAACGATAGCAAAGTGAACCTCGACGTGCCCGAGCACCTCGAATACTCCGACGAGCACGTGTGGGTGGATTCCTCCGTTGAACCCGCCATGGTGGGCGTTACCGAATACGCCACCGAACAGTTCGGCGAACTCGTGTACATCGATTTGCCTGAAGTCGGTACGCAGGTCGAAGCTGGCGACGAAGTGGCGGAATTCGAATCCTCCAAGGCGGTCACCGCGCTGGTCTCGCCGGTGGCTGGCACCATCCGCTACGTCAACAACGAGGCTGCGGACGATCCGAGCATTGTGACGGACGATCCGTACGGCGAGGGCTGGATTTTCAAGATCGAGCTTGAGGATGACGAGCCTGACCTGCTTAGCGCTGACGAGTATGCCAAGATTGTGGCTGACTGAATAGCACGGACGTCTAGTTTTAATTACGGCTGCGGCCGGCGGGTGCGATGCGCGACACACTCAAGGCCGTTCGGCCGGGCTTACGGTCGCGCATCGCACCCGCCGGCCGCAGCCTTTTTATGGGAAGTGCCTTGCGGGGCCCTGAAAGTTCCCTGATTTTCTCGGTGGCGTTACTGTTTGTTCGAACGCGACCCCTATAGTGGGCATATGAGTGAAATTCAGCCGTTGCCGCAGTTCCCGCCGCAGCGTGCGCCGCAGCACGACCAGCAGCGCGAACAGCAGCGTATGGGGGAGCGGATGGACGATTCTTGCGATGACATGCCCACCGTGCCGATTCCGGCACGCAAGGTGGTCACCACCTTCGACGCGGCCTCCAGACATGAGCGTCTTGAAGTCAAACCGCCGCTGACCAGGCTGTTCCGCCGCACGATCACCAAAGCATTCAGCGTCTGGCTGAAATTCTCGACCGCATTGGTACGGTCGCTCGACTGGTATCCACGTGTCGAACCCTACGTCGGCTATGGCACCGAACATTACTCCCGACTGATCTGCCGTACCGTATACGGCCCGTTCAAACGGCAGGCCGGCCGCCTGATTCGCGGCATCCGTGGCATGCTGATGGTGCCGTCCCCGCATACCAAAGTGCGGATCGCCATCGATGACGTGCCCATCGAAACAGTGCAGGTGGGTGCGTCGGAAGTATACGACGCGATCGACAGCAATCCTGATATTTCCAGCGAATTCGCGGCATCCGACGATGCCGGCTACCTCGACCTCGTCGCCGAGCATTCGCTCGAACCGGGCATCCACAACGTCTCGTACAAAGTGCGTAGCCGCAAGCCGGTCAACGCCAATCTTTTCACCATTCCCAGCGGCACCAAAGTGGGCGTGATCTCCGACGTGGACGACACCATCATGGTCACGCAGGCGCCGCGTCTGATGAAGGCCGCCTACAATCTGCTGCTGCTTAATCCGCGCAAAAAAGTGCCGGTGGCCAGCATGAACCTGCTGTTCAACCGCATCGCGGACATGTTCACGGACGCGCCGTTCTTCTACCTGTCCACTTCGCCATGGAATGTGGAAAGCTCGATCCGCCATTTCATTACGAACCACGGTTTTCCGGAAGGTCCGCTGCTGCTGCGCGACCTTGACCCGAGGCCGAAAACCTTCATTCCGTCGGGCGTGCAGCACAAGCTTGAATACGCCGAGCAGCTGATGGCGGATTTTCCCGATATGAAGTTCATTCTGATCGGCGACGACGGGCAGAAGGATCCGACCACATACGCCACGATCGCACGCCGCTACCCGGGGCGTGTGCTGGCGATCGGCATCCGGCAGCTGTCACCGCGCGAAGTGACCGGCAATTTCGGTTCCGTCGCCGGGCGCGTGGCCACGCAGCCGATGCCGGTCACCGACGTGCCGGTATTCACGGGAACGACCGGATCGAACATCATGAAACCCATGCTGCCGTTCCTGAAACAACAGATGGGCGTCTGACTTTTTCGTACGCCCAGAGCAGGGGTTGCGTGCCGCGTGGGATTGGGAATGCAATGCCGGTATAATCGCGTGCATGACTGATTTTCGGGGTGAACAGGGCGCAACGGGCGCGCGAGAAAGCGACGAAAGCGTGCAAGACAAATGCGGGATGCCGATCGCGAAGCGTGTGCCGAAGGAGCGCGTATTCCACGGCGACACCTTCATCGACGAGTACGAATGGCTGCGCGACAAGGAATCGCATGACGTGCAGGATTACGTCGCCGCGCAGAACCGGTATTGCGAGCAGCGCATGGAACCGTTGAAAACCCTACGCTCCACACTGTTCGACGAGCTCAAGTCGCACGTTCAGGAAAACGACATGTCCGTGCCGACACGCATGGATGGCTACTGGTATTTCGTACGCACCCAGGAGGGCCAGCAGTATGCGGTGCAATGCCGTGTGCCGATTCGAAGCGCAGACGATTGGGATCCGCCAACCATTGAAATCGGCGTGCCTATCGACGGCGAACAAGTGGTGTTCGACACCAATGCCGAAGCGCAAGGCCATGATTTCTTCCGTATCGGCGGCATGGATATTTCCAAAGACGGACGTTGGATGCTGTACGGCACCGACACCAGCGGCGACGAACGTTACGATTTCCGCATCCGCAGCTTGGAAACCGGCAAGGAACTGCCGGAAGTGTTCAAGGGCATCGGTGGCGCCTGCTTCACACCGGACGCGCAATGGGTGTTCTATGTGAAGCTCGACGACGCGTGGCGTCCATACGCGGTGATGAGGCACCGCGTCGGCACCCCCGTCACCGACGATGTGGAAGTGTATCACGAACAGGACGAACGATTCTGGGTGGGCATCGGCCTGTCGTTCGACGAACGCAATCTGGTGATCGGCACCGGATCGAAAACCACTACCGAAGTGCTGCTGCTTTCCACCGACGATCCGGAAGGTGAATTCCGCGCGTTCATTCCGCGCGAGCAGGACGTGGAATACGACGTGAGTTTCAGCCGTTTCGAAGGTGCCGGCGAACGCGGTGAGGATATTCCGCTCGCCGTGGTCTATCACAATGCGTTGAACCCGAATTTCGAAATCGATGTGATCGACATGCGCTCCCATGAGCCCCCGTACCGTTTGGGTGAGGGCGTGCGTGTGGCCGTCGGTTCGCCGTACGGATGCGAGTATGGCGACGAGGTCGAACCGGGCGCTTCTGGGATGCCGATCGGCACACCGTATTCCAATCCCTGCAATCCAGCCATTTTGCAGGGTGCGCATGGTCTTGGCATTGAGGGGATCTCGATTCACCGGCATTATGTGGAGCTGCAGTACCGGGCGGAAAGCCTGACGCATATTGCGGTGATGACGAAGGATGCCGCTGCGGAGGATTTTCTTGCGGGGCGTCCATGGAAGTTCACCGAGCTGGTTCCCCACGCGTTGGAAGACGATTGGGATGTCGACGAGTCGGTGGACGAGATCAACGAGGAACGTGCCGAAGTGTGGGGCGCGCTCGACCAATTGGCCGCCGCGCAAGGCGAGGGGTCGGCCGTGCATGGGGTTTCCCGCAAGGCGATGACCTCATCGGATGGCGCGACCGCCGATGCGATGCCGGGGGAGACCCGGCGCTTGTATTCGATTGGTGTGGGAGGTAATCCTTCGTATGATGCGCCCCGCATGCGCTACTCGTTCTCCAGTTACACGCGTCCCGGCGAACTGCATGATATCGATCCGGCGACCGGCGAGGATCGCCTGTTGAAGCGTGCCACGGTGCTTGGTGGATTTGAACCGCGCGAATACATGGAGCGCAGGGTGTGGGTTACCGCCCGCGATGGCGAGCGCATTCCTGTTTCCTTGGTGTGGCGCAGGGATGTGCCCGCGTGTGATTCGGCGATGTTCGTTACCGGGTATGGCGCGTATGAGATCAGTTCGGATCCGGGATTCTCGGTGTCTCGCATCAGCATGCTTGATCGTGGTGTGCTTTATGCGGTGCCGCACATTCGCGGCGGCGGTGAGATGGGTCGTGCCTGGTATGAGCAGGGGCATTTGCTCAATAAGAAGCATTCGTTTGAGGATTTCGTTGATGCCGTGCGTGCGTTGCAGCGTGCCGGTTTGGCGTCGCCTGCTCGCACGGTGGCCGATGGCGGTTCCGCCGGTGGCCTGTTGATGGGTGCCGTGGCGAATATGGCTCCCGAATGTTTCGCGGGCGTTGAGGCGGATGTGCCTTTTGTGGATGCGTTGACGTCGATTCTTGATCCGTCGTTGCCGTTGACGGTTACGGAGTGGGATGAGTGGGGCGATCCGCTGCATAATGCGGACGTGTACAGGTATATGAAGGAATATACGCCGTATGAGAATGCGCCGTCTGATGCAAATGATGCGCGGGTTGCGGTTTTTCCCAAGATTTTCATTACCACGTCGATGAATGACACTCGTGTGCTGTATGTGGAGCCGATGAAATGGTTGGCCCGACTGCAGCGTGCGGGCGTGGATGCCGTGGCGAAGATTGAGGTTGAGGCTGGTCATGGGGGTACGTCTGGAAGGTACAAGCAGTGGGAGGAGATCTCCTATGAGAATGCTTGGTGTCTTTCGATGATGGGTATCACGCATTGATCCGGTTTGTGGGACCTTTCATGTTCGGATGAGGTCGGTTTCGGAACGGTCTGTTGTTATGTGACGGGGTGCACCGTATGACGCACCCCGTTTTGCAAACGCTTCCATTTGCAGTTTGTTTCATGAAACATTGAAACAGCTCGGGTGATTGTTTTCGGCGTTTCTTGCATAATCCTCCGATTTAGGGGTGTTCCGTCAAACGTTTTTTCCAACTTTTGACGGCATGTTAAACCTTTTATAAGGTCATGCTTGCACCTGTTTTCAGAGTGTTTCATTGTCTGTGTGGGGTGGTCTAGTAGGGTCCAGAGAAATAGCAGGTTTACGGGTAAAACCGACTAGATTGCATTGCGACCAGGGGGAAGAATGGCAGGCATGCATAAAGCCGTAAGTGAGCGGCATGGAATGACAACGATTGCCGCGTTGGTGGCAATCGTTGCGATGATCTTCGCAAGTGTGATCGCAGCGCCGCAACGCGCGTATGCTGAGGGATACAATATCAGCGATCTCGGTTGGGTTGACAAGGACGACACCTCCTTCGAAATCAGTTCCGACGGAGGCAAGACGTGGAAGCCGTACATTTCCGGCATGCAAGTCAACTACGGTGATCAGATCCGCACCGAACTGCATTGGAAAGTGCCGAACGACGTCAAAATCAACGAGGGCGACACCTTCGTCTACGACCTTCCCGGCAATCTGGAATACAAATCGAACGAGAAATACCCGATCTACAACGGTGGCGACGTGGTCGGCTACTACACCATCGACGGCGACAAAATGGTGGCCACCTACACCCGCGGCGAATCGGCGGGGTCCAACATCGAAGCGTTCGTGACCACTGACGGAACCATCACCTCGAACAAAACCGGTGGTTCGGCTGGCGGCGATACCAGCTTTACCTTCCCCGGATATGGCACCATCACCGTGAACGTGGAGGGCAAACACAGGGTCAACGTGGTCAAACGCCCGGCAATCTCCACTTCCGACGCATCCACCTACGATTTCGTTTTGGAAGTGACCTCTACAGGCACGAACACCGGCGTGACCATAGACGACACCATGGGCGGCCTGCTGACCTTCGTGGACGGATCCGTGCACATCTACACCGACGCCGACTGCAAGAACGAATACACGGGCGCATGGCAATCCTCCAAAACCGACGACCATAATTTCAACGTCACCATCGGCTCCATGGGCGACGGTGAGAAACTATACGTGCGCTACTCGGTGAACGCCGACAAAGACAGCGTCATCAAGGCATGCCGCGAGGCCGGCAATTGCAGCAATGCCACCGAAAACAAAACAAGGTGACCTATTCCAGCAACGAAGACGTCAACAAGAAGGAAACCAGCAACTCCATCTGGTTCAACTACAGCGACTGGTATGTGAACAAAAGCGCAACCGCAGCAAAAGACGAAAATGGCACGCAAGGCTTCACTTGGAACATCACCATCGGCGCTGGCGAAGGCCAATCCGTCGACGGAGCCACCGTCAAAGATCTGCTCGACAAGAACAACCTCAAGGAACCGACCGGAGATCTGGTGCTCAGCTGCTACAACAGCGGCGACTGGAAATCCGTGTGTCCGACCGGCTCGCCCGGCGCATATACGGACGACGACCCGTACAATCCGCAGCATTACATCAAACTTAGCTGGAGCGATCTCGTAGCAGGCACCGTGACCCTGCCCTCCGGCGGCTACGACCATTTCCAAATCCAGTATTGGACCGAAGCGAAAAACGTGCCGGTCGAAGGAAGCGGCGAACACCAGAAATACAAGAACGAAGTCACCGTAAAACCTCAGGATGGAACCGGCAAAACAGCCACGGCCGAACCTCAACTCGGCACGGACGCGGTCGAACTGAAGAAAACATGCACGTCGCCGGCATCCGAAGCGAAGAACCTGACGTGGGTGACCAGCATGAAAGCCTTGGAAGACCTCACCAACGCCGAACTGACCGACAAGCTGGATGTGGACGACAGCGGCAAGGATCTGGGATCCAAGCAAACCTTGGTGAAAGACAGCATTAAAGTGTACACCGACGCCGCCCTGACGCAGCAATACGCGGGCGGATACACGACAGAGGCCACCGATAGGGGATTCACCATCGTGTTCGCATCATTGCCCAAAGGCACTACGGTGTACGTGCAATACCAGTCCACCGTCAACGACGGTGTGACCGACGAAACCGTGTGGAACCGAGCTTCGGCATTGAACAAAACCTCCACGGCGAAACACCAGCATCGCGGCGACGTGCTCGGCAAGGAAGACGCCAACCAGTATTGGGACCAATACGGGTACGGCTACACCGCCAACTCCAAAGGCGTGATCCGCTGGCGCATCAAAGTGCATGACGTGATGTCGGACGCCGAAAACATCGTGGTGACCGATACGTTGCCCGTCCACACGCGGTACGACGCGAAATCGTTGAAGATCTTCGACGCTTCCAGCACCACAAAAATGCTGTCCGGAGTGAGCGCCAAAGACAACGGCGACGGCACGGTGACCTTCACCATAGCCAAGGGTACCCCGGCGTTCAGCCAGGCGAAGACCTCGGCTGGTGTGCTCATCGTGTATGAGACGAGCATCGACCCGATCACCGCACCTGATTGGGGAAATTACGAGAACAAGGCGCACATCGACATTGATGGCAGCGCCGGAGGCGACGCTTCCGCCACAGTGGGCGCGAGCAAGCCGAAACTTCTTGACAAAAACGGCAAATACGATGCCACGACCGCGCCGAACGTGAACTACACGGTCAAAGTCAACCCGAATGCGGACACGCTTAACAAAGGCAACAACCTCACTCTGACCGACACCATGGGTCAGGCACTCGACCTCAACGCCAACAGCGTGTCGATCATGGACTCCGACAATGGAACCGCCATCAACGGTGCAACATGGTCATACAATCCGCAGACCCGCGAACTAGTGTTCTCCATTCCCGACGCCCGTGCATGCACCATCACCTACACGGCCGCGGTGCAGCTCAAACCAGGCGAAAGCTTCGGATCGCTGGGCGGCAACAAAATCGTGCTCGCCGGGTATGAGAACAACGGCGGAACCTCGCAGAACACAATCACCGGAACCGTGCAGCAGAGCAAAGGCGGCATGAAATACGACCAGAGCACACTGCAGATCTACAAGTACGCGGATGGCGATCTCGGCAAGCCGGCGGGCAGCGCCACCTTCAAAGTGGAAAGCGTCACCGGATGCAACTTCGTGCCGTCTACGGCCGATGCCGACGGCACCTGCAATGGTACGTTTGGCAAAGAAATCACCAAGCAGCTGACCACAGGAGCATCCAACGGACTGTCCGACCGACTGCAGCTGGACTACGACACCGTATATAAGGTCACCGAGCTGACAGGTCCGGACGGCAAAGTGCCCGGCAGCACTGATTCGCAATACGAGAAATCCGCTCCGCTCTATGTGATATTCCCCGGACATGACGCGCAGACCGCTGCCGGTGCATACGACGGACGATACGACAACAAAACCGTTACCGTAGACGGGCAAAGCGGCAAATTGATCGTCGCCGTAGCCAAAGACAGCGACGGCAAGACGACCACATTGGGCAACTACCGTTGGAACTGCAGCAACGACCACAAAACGAAGTTCAAGGTGCAATTCACAAAGGTGGATGCGGCGAATGCCGGTGTACCCGTCGACGGTGCCACCATGCAGCTGACTCGTGTCGGATCGTCGCAGGTGGAATCCGATTGGACATGGACCACCTCCGGCAGCGAGACGAAAACGCTCGAACTCCTGCCCGGACGGTACAAGCTGACCGAAGCCAACGCACCGGACGGATACCAAGTCATGGATCCGATCATCATTCTGGTCGGCGAAGACGGCACCATCACCGTCGACGGCAAAAATGTGACCGGTAGCGACGGCATCGGTCACGTGCAGGCGGAGGACGCACCGAAAACCACGTCGTTGACTGTTACGAAAACATGGAACGACAATAACAACCAGGACGGCAAACGTGCATCCGTCACCTTCGATTTGTACCGCAAGACCGACGGCGATGCCGATTATACGAAAGTCGACGGGCAAAGCCGCATACTCAATCCCGACAAGAACGATAACGTGCAATGGACGGGACTGCCGGTGAAAGTCGACGGCAAAACCGCGGCCTACATGGCCGTCGAAACCACGACGCTGGGCGGGTACGACTCGCAATGCGCTGACGTGCAATACAACACCGACGGTTCGGCTGCCACCGAACAATGCACCAACACGCACACGCCCGAAACCACGTCGATCGGCGTTGAAAAAGCATGGGACGACGCCGACAACCAGGACCAGAAGCGCCCTGACAGCGTAACCGTGCATCTGTTGAAAAACGGAGAGGAAACCGATCAAAGCGTGACACTCGATGCGGTTGGAAACTGGCGGAACGACAGCGCGTTCACCAATCTGCCCGTCTACGAGGATGGCAAGAAGATCGTGTATACCATACGCGAAGATACGGTGAGCGGCTACACCACGCACATCACCGGCTCGCAAACCCAAGGTTTCGCCATCACCAACACGCACCACCCCGAAAACGAGGAGGTGTGGTTCTCCAAGCAGGACCTCAAGGGTACGGAGATCGCAGGTGCCACCATGCGCCTCACCGGTACGCTGAATGATGGCACCGAATTCGAAACGCAGACCTGGGTAAGTGAGCGGGATAAGTCGAAGAGCATCAAGCTCAAGCCCGGCACCTACACCTTGACCGAAACCAAGGCGCCGGATGGTTATCTGGTAGCGGATCCGGTCGAATTCAAAGTCGTGAGCGACGCCGTCACCGGCAAGCTCAGCGTGCAGATCAAGCAAACCGATGGCACATATGCCGACGTGCAGGACAATACCATCGTGATGACCGACCAGTACCGGACGCATCAGGTGACCGTCAATAAAAACAGTCTCACCAGTGGCATCACCAATATCGACGGCGCGCAGATGAGCATCACCGGCACCACCTTGGATGGCAAGGCGATCGACGAGATCACCTGGACCAGCAAAGGCGGCGAACCCGGCGAACTCACCCTGCTACCCGGCACCTACACCCTGCGTGAAAAGGTGGCGCCGGACGGCTATGAAACCGCGGATGACATCGTATTCAGCGTCGGGCTCGACGGCAGCGTGACCATCGACGGTAAGAAGCAGGATTCCAATACCGTCGTCATGAAAGACAAGCCGGGCAAAAGCGGCATCCTGTTCTCCAAAACCAAGGTCGGCGGCGGTGCCGAGCTGGCTGGAGCGGAATTCTCCATAACCGGCAAAACTTTCGAAGGCAAGACGATCGACGAGATCACCTGGACCAGCGGCGGCGGACTGCCGAAACAATTCCAGCTGCAGGACGGCGTCTACAAGCTCACCGAAACCAAGGCGCCGGTCGGGTATGAAAAGGCGAACGCGGTCAACTTCACCATTTCCCGCGGCGAAGCATACGTGGACGGCAAGCTGGTGGATGGCAACACCATCCGCGTCGAGGATCGCGTGGATACGACCATGGTGCGCGTGCGCAAAATCTGGTCCGACCATAACTATTCGGAGCGTCCGACATCGGTGACATTCCACCTGCTGCGCAACTCCAAGCAGCTGCAAGATGCGAAGTACACGCGGACGTTGGACAACAAGAACACCAGCGACTGGACGTACACGTGGACCGATCTGCCCCGATATGATGCGGACGGCAACAGGTACAACTACACGGTTGACGAGGAACTGACCCAAGAGCTCACAGGTAAGGAATACCGCGTTTCCGTGATCAAACGTCCGTACATCGACGGCGCCGAATTCACGGTATTGAACATTCGGGAGCCGGAAACGGCAAGCATCACGGTGAACAAAACGTGGAACGATCAGGATGACAACGATGGCAAACGGCCGAAGACGCTGACCTTCCATATTTGGGGAACCAGCAAACAGCCGAAGAGCGGCAGTACCGACGAAACGGAAGACGTGACCGAACAATTGGTGGTGCAAACCGTGCGAACCAACGGCAGCAACACGCAATCGTGGACGTTCGAAGGTCTTCCCAAGCAGAACCTGTACAACAATCCGTACACGTATACGGTAACCGAGGAATCCGTAGATGGCTATACGGCAAGCGACGTGACGCTCGCCGGCGGTACGGAAACACGCTGTGCGGTGACGAGCACGGTCAAATCCTGCGCGTTCGATGTGACCAACACGCATACGCCCGAAACCACGACATTGAGCGTGGACAAGACGTGGGATGACACTGATGCGCCCAGCAATGTGAAACGGCCGGGCGACAAGGCCACGATCTGGGTGCTTTCCAGCGTGTGGACCGATGCGAAGAACCAGACGCTGCCCGGATGGCCCTCACCGCAACACAACAGCGAGTGCAAGAACACCGGCGCGACGGATGGCACGAATCCATGGGGTGTGAGCTGCATGGTGCTGACCTCGGAGAACGCCAAAGCGACGCAGGCCACCACGGCCAACGTCAACGGGGCTGACGGAACAAGCGAAGCGACCACTTCGCAAGAGGTGAGCGCGAACACGTGGACCTACACCTTCACGAACCTGCCCAAATACTACAAGGGCAAGGAAATTCAGTATTCGGTGACCGAAGAGGCCGTGAAGAACTACACGCCGACGCTCACCGGAGGCAAAGTCGCTGCGGCTGACGGCGCCGAGGGCAAGGCCAACGAGTCGGGCGAATCCGACAAGGCGGATGAAACAAGCGAAAGCGGTCAGAATGCGGAATCCTGGGCGTACACGCTGACCAACACCTACACGCCGGGGCATACCAGCCACAGCGTGCATAAAGTGTGGAAGGACTACGGCGACAGCAGCAAACGTCCGAAAGCGGTATATGCGACGTTGTATGCGAACGGCCAATCCACCGGCAAGACGGTGGCGTTGAGCGACGGCAACAACTGGCAATACACGTTCACCGACCTAGATGAAAACAAGGTGTACACGGTGAAGGAAACCAACGAAAAGGGCGAAGCGATCAGCGGAGTGGACGGCTACTGCCAGCCGGTCATCAGCGATGACCGAAAAACCGGAATCTCCACCATCACCAACACCATCTCCATCGTGCTTCCCTCCACGGGCGGGCAACGATGGTGCTACGGCACACTTCTCGCGGTAGTGGCGCTCGGCATGATCGGCATGGGCTACGGCATCGCCAAACGTAACAAGACCAACAAGGAAGGAGACGCGCGATGAGGCGTCACGGAGCGAAACAGGGGGATCGGATGGATTACCGCATGGCCCGTCACGCGGCTGCACGACATACCGGCATGCGTTCGGTGCGCCGCATCGCGGCCGCGGCACTTGGCCTGGCGCTTTCCCTCGCGGGACTCAGCGCGCAATCGGTGGCTTTTGGCAATGACGATCCGACCAATCCGGCAGCCACTGACGTGACCATGATCGCATTCCAGCAATCATGGAAGACGATTGGCGACGAATGCACGAAAACCTATGGTCCGGAAGGCGTGAAATACGTGCAGGTCTCCCCGCCGCAGGAATCCATCCAAGGCACGCAATGGTGGACCGTCTACCAGCCGGTCAGCTACAAACTCGACTCGCGTTTCGGTACGGAAGACGAGTTCAAAACCATGATCAGACAATGCAACGCGGCCGGCGTGCAAATCGTGGCCGACATGGTGCTCAACCACACCACCGGACATGACGTGTCATGGGTTGACGACCAGTATGGTGTGGCCGGAACCGAATACAACGGATCATACGGACGATACCCGGGAATCGGCATCTACCAGTATGAGGAAAGCGGCAACAACCACCAATACGGCCTTCCCAGCGGCGACTTCCACACCTGCAAGTCGAACGTGTCAGACAACATCTCCGACTACACCAACGCCGACGAAGTGTGGAACTGCCGACTGTCGACCATGTGGGACATCAACACCGGCAGCGACCGCGTGCAAAACATCCAAGCCGAATACTTGGCGCACCTATGGGAAGACGGCGTACGCGGATTCCGCATCGACTCCGCAAAACATATGGATCCCAACGACATCGCATCCATCAAACGCAAGTTTATGACCAAAGCGGGCATTACGGACGAACAAAGCTTCCCATGGTCGCAGGAAGTCATCTACCATAATGGAGAATCCGAAAAATTCGCGCCGGAACGATACGAAAAGAACGGACAGGTCACCGAATTCTCGTACGCGTACTCATTGTTGAAGGATTTCAACGGATCCATCACCAATTTGAAGAACATCACCAGCGATCTGCTCGACGACGCCGATAATGCCACCGTATTCGTGTCCAACTGGGATACCGCACGCGGTTCGGAAACGCTCAAACCCGTTTCCGGCGCCCGATACGAGCTCGCCAACGCGTTCATGCTCGGGTACGACTACGGGCATCCGAAGATCCTTTCAGACTACGCATTCAATGAAAGCACCCAATATGATGACGGCGTCAAGAATTCGACTGACACCACCGTGCCGACAATCGGCATGGACGACGTGTGCGCCACGCAAAAGGACCCAACGCAGATGGAGTATGGCGATTGGAACTGCCAACAGCGGTGGACGTCAATCCGAGGCATGATCAAATTCCATAATGCCGTGAACGGCACCAGCGTAAGCAACTGGCAGGAATCCGGATCCAACAACATCGCCTTCGAAAGGGTTGACGCCAACGGGGAAAGCAAGGGTCTGCTCGCATTGAACAACACCCTGCAGGAGCATGACGTCGACTATACGACATCGTTGCCGGACGGGGAATACTGCAACGTGTACGCTTCCCGCACCTGCTCGCAAACCGTGACCGTCAGCGGCGGTCACGCCAAAGCGACCATCGGCAAACGAAGCGCCATTGCCATCTATGCCGGTGCGGTCAAGGGCGCGTGGACGGAAACCACGGAACCTAGCGGCACCTACGCTCCGCAATACAAGGATTCGCCGAACAGTTCGCTGATAGGTGACAAAACCCTCACCATCTACTACAAGCCCGACGAATCGTGGGGCGGGCAGGAGGTGTATGTGCGTTACACGTCCGACAACGGCAGCGGTAGCATTGCGATGAGCGCGGTCGATGTGGCCGATTCCACGAATGCGGCAGGCTGGTATAAGGCCGATCTGCCGGAAGGGGCCAACCTAAGCGCGGTGAAATACCATTTCGCATCCACACAATCCGGGGATGCGGACTCCACGGACTGGAACGGGGGTAAGCGGGGAACGGAATATACGGCACAGGTCGGCGCCACTATGATCAACGTCAGCGGGCACCGGCAGCAGACGGGCGTGCCCTACACGCGCAACCATGCGGCGAAAACCAAAGTGACCGTCAACTTCCGTTCCGTCTCCGGCGTCGGTGAGAAAGCATCCGGCGTGAAGGTGTGGAACGGCGACGGCATGGAAGGCGCCACGTATATTCCATTCGAAAGCACGCCAACGCAATACGGCAGGAAAGCCAGCGGCGAACTGGACGGCGATCTGGCAACAGTGCATTTCAGAATCGTGGATGGTGCCGATGCGACTGGAGCGTCAGAGGGAACCGCCGAACAATATGAGGCAAGCGTGTGGAAACTCGCCAAATTCGGTGACGCGCATGTGAGCGGTGCCATCGAAGCGTGGGTGGACGGCGCGCAACCCGATACCGCTTCCGACCGATCCTCGGAAAAAGCGTCTCCCTCGGCGACACCGCAGCCGAATGACATCAAAAATCCGAAAAACCTGACCATCAAACTGCATTATTACCGTCCCGACGGCAATTATCAGGAATACAGCATGGAATCCGACGCGTGGAAAGGCTGGGATCTGTGGTCTTGGTATGCGGAAAGCACCAGCGGCGAATCCCAGGAATTCACCTCCCATGACGAATTCGGCGAGGTCGCGGAATACACGCTGAGCCAGACAGCCAAAGGCGTGCGCAACCCATGGTTCATCATCCGCAACGGCGGCTCATCATGGACCGGCAAGGACTGCGACGACAACGATCGCGAGATTCCGGAATCCGTGATCAGCATGACCGCGGGAAACGTGGAAAACGGCGTCGCGGAATTCTGGATCGTCAGCGGGGATCCGACCGTGTACACGCATCCGGTGAACGTGGCCGGAATAACCTTCGACACCCAAGGCGGCAGCAGCGTTCCCGCACAGGCGGTCGCCATCGGAGGCACTGCGAGCGTTCCCGAAACGCCTACTCGCGACGGCTACGTGTTCTCGAAGTGGACCACGGACGTGGCCGGTGAACATGAGTATGATTTCGCCACCACGGTGAGCGCGACGATAACGTTGTATGCGCAGTGGACGGAAGCGAAAACCGTGACCTTCGACGTCCAAGGCGGCAGCGAGATCGCCGCACAACAGGTGCAAACAGGGAAATTGGCCGTACGACCGGAAAATCCTGAGCGCGTGGGATACGCGTTCGCGGGATGGTATACCAGCGCCGACACTTCGGGTAGCGAATACGATTTCACGGCTGCGGTGAACGATGATGTGACCTTGTATGCGAAGTGGACGCCGAACATGTACGCCGTGACCTTCGACTCGCAAGGCGGCAGCGCGGTCGATGCGCAACAGGTTGCGTACGGTGGTTACGCGACGCAACCTGCCACACCGACCCGTGACGGATACACGTTCGTCGGCTGGACCACGGATGCGGCCGGCACCACGCCGTACGGTTTCGGCATGCCCGTCACCGGCGATATCACGCTGTATGCCAAGTGGGATGATGCGGGCGCGACGTACCATACCGTCACCATTCATTTGAATGACGGCGACGATTATTCGTCGGACCTGCCGCAGGATATGACGTTGTTCGTCAAGGAAGGGGAGAAGCTTACGATCCCCGATTCCGCTCCTTCCCGCGGTGGATATCGTTTCGCAGGATTGACCAGCGACGAACAGCGGAAGACGGACTATGATGCTGGCACCGCCGTAACCGCCGACATGACCTTGTATGCCAAGTGGGTCAAGACATGGACGGTCACCTTCGACACGGCCGGCGGCAGTGCCGTGAACAGCCAGACCGTGGACAATGGAGGAGTGGCCGTTGCGCCTGATCCGTCGCCGACACGCGACGACTGCCGGTTCACCGGCTGGCAGTATGACGGCAAAAGCTACGATTTCGGCTCGAAGGTGACCGGCGACATCACCCTGACCGCGCAGTGGGTGCGCGCCGCGCACCAGTGGACCATAACCTTCGATCTGAACGGAGGGCATGCGCCCGCCGGCAAGGATGCGAAGACCCTGTACGCCGAGCGGAAAGTCTACGACGGTGATTCGCTGGTCTCGCCCACGGCGGACATCGCCAACGAGCCTCAGCTTGACGGCTACACCTTCGAAGGGTGGAGCACGGTGAAAGACGACGCGCTCGCAGTCAGCGTGGTCTCCTTTGATTCGTCCGGGAAATCGTTGATGCCCATCGATCGCGACGGCACGCTGTATGCGTTGTGGTCGCGGGAGAACAGGGTAGTGAAGCCGGAATCGTCCGGTTCGACGGGATCTTCGACGAGCTATTCCGGCGCGTATTCCGATTCCTACACGGGATTGAACGGGTTGGCAGCGTTCGATGCCATAGTGAGACAATCGGGCAAATTCTCGGGCACGAATTTCGGTTCCGTCGCCGAGGATTATGTGAAACCCAAGAGCGTTCGCTGAGTGTTGGAATCCAAGGGTGGGGTCGGCCTTCAGGTCGGCCCCCTTTTTTTCATGTACGGTGTATGGATTGTTGCGTCCGGATCATTGGATCGTTCGTTGTTCGTGGCGTTTGAAGCCGGGTGAAACCGTATTCGCACATGAACGCGGCAAGGAGTGTCCACTAGTTGAGCGTTACGTGTCCACGTGCTGGTCCGTTGACTAGAGTCGCGTGCTATGAGTGATTCTGCAAAGAAGTACACCATCGCCGTCATTCCGGGCGATGGCATTGGCAAGGAAGTGACTCCGTGGGCTCAGAAGGCTCTGGAGAAGGCGGCCGAAGGCGTCGCCGAATTCGATTACGAGAATTTCGATCTGGGTGCCGAGCGCTATCTGCGTGACGGCGCGATTCTTCCGGAAGAGGAAGAGGACCGCATCAAGAAGACCGACGCCATCCTGCTGGGCGCCGTCGGCGATCCGCGCATCAAGGCGGGCATTCTGGAACGCGGCCTGCTGCTCAAGCTCCGCTTCGACCTGGACCAGTACGTGAACCTGCGTCCGTCCAAGCTGTACAAGGGTGTCACGTCGCCGCTCGCCAACCCGGGTGACATCGACTTCGTGGTCGTGCGTGAAGGCACCGAAGGCCTGTACTGCGGTGCCGGCGGCGCGGTGCGCCGTGGCACCCCGAACGAGGTGGCCACCGAAGTCTCCATCAACACCGCCTACGGTGTGGAGCGCGTGGTGCGTTACGCCTTCCAACTGGCCATGAAGCGCAGGAAGCATGTGACCCTTGTGCACAAGAAGAACGTGCTGGTCAACGCCGGCGACATGTGGCAGCGCATCGTCGACAAGGTGGCCGAGGAATACCCGGAGGTCTCCCACGACTACCTGCACATCGACGCGACCACCATCTTCATGGTGTCCAACCCGTCCCGCTTCGACGTGATCCTGACCGACAACCTCTTCGGCGACATCATCACCGACGAGGCCGGTGCCGTGGTCGGTGGCGTCGGCTACTCCGCTTCGGGATGCATCAACGCGTCCAACGAGTATCCGTCCATGTTCGAGCCGATCCACGGTTCCGCTCCGGACATCGCCGGCCAGAACAAGGCCAACCCGACCGCGGCCATCCTGTCCGCCGCCATGCTACTCGAGCATCTCGGTTTCGACGATGCCGCCAAGAAGATCCATACCGCCGTGGAAGCCGACATCGAGGAGCTCGGCTCCACCACGCGTTCCACCGACGAGGTCGGTCGCGACATTCTGGCGCGCATGTGAGACGACATATAAAGATATGTGACGGCATGTGACGGTTCGAAAAGCCGAGAAATCGGCTGATTCCGACTTCCGTCCCATCCTTTGAGACGCCCACCGAAAAGGGTTTTTCCCGAATCGGCGGGCGTCTTCGCATATTCGGGGATTTTTCAGGGGCCACCTAAGGTGGAATCGGGTGGAAATGGGCAAACTTTGGGATATTGTTGAGGCATGAGTGATAACAACGCCGATTTCAATGGTGCCGGTCAAGTCAACAATCCAACGTCGGATAACGCAGCCCAGGCCGACTACAACCAACCGTACATTCCACAACAGAACGATGCGCAGATGAACCATCCGGAGTCGCAGCCGGAAACCCCCGCATACGATCAGAACTCCGCCGCATACACTCAGCCCGCTCAGCCGGCCGAGCCTGCCGTTCCGGCGTACGATCCGAACGCTTCCGCATACAGCCAGTATGGCCAGACCGCACAGTCGGCCCAAACCGCTCAGCCGTCATACGGTCAGCCGGCGACTCCGGCCCCGGCATACGGTACGGCTCCCGTCTATACCCAGCCGGCTCAGCCGGCCACGCCCGCTGCTCCGGTATATGATCCGAACGCCGCATCGTACAACCAGTACGGTCAGTATGGCCAGCCGTCCCAGCCTGCCCAATCTGCGCAGCCGTCGTACGGTCAGCCGGCAGCCCCGGCGTATGACCCCAACAACGCTTACGCCCAGCCGGATTACAACCAAGCGAACTACGGACAGCAAGGCTACGCGGCCCCGTCTTACAACCAATCCGCCTACACCCAGCCCGCCTACGCGCAGCAGCCGGCATACGGCCAGCCCGTCGCACCGGCCGGATACGCCCAGAAGTCGAAACTGGCAGCCGGTCTGCTTGGCATCTTCCTGGGCTGCTTCGGCGTGCACAACTTCTACTTGGGCAACACCGGCAAGGCCGTGGCACAGCTGCTGCTGACCGTCATCGGCTGGATTCTCATCATCGGCCCAGCCGTCGCAGGCATCTGGGGACTGGTGGAAGGCATCCTGATTCTGTGCTCCCATTACGGCTCGCAATGGCACCGTGACGCTCAAGGCGTCGAACTGCAGGATTGATGACTCGAGGACTTTACAAACAGCCGGGCGGCAAACTCGTTGGAGTGACTGTCCGGCTTTCTCATGCCGATTCGGATTACGCCGATTCGGACTATATTGATTCGGCTCATACGAATGCCGTGAAAACGGTTCCATACGCTGGGCCGGCTGCATCATCGACTGTTATCGAATGCCATATCGACGGCGATTTCTTCCTCGACGGGGACGATGCCGGAACGCGGAATCTCTTGCATTCCATGGAATGTGCGCTGGAACAGTGCGCGGCCCGTTGCCTCAGCGGTTCGATGGTTTCCGAACGTGACGTGACCGCCGCCGTCGAACGGACGATGCTGCACCATCCGGACGTGCGCATCGTCGGCATGGGCGCGCGTGGCATCGCCATCGCCTTTCAACGTGCGATTGACGGCATCGATGGCGCCGATGGCATTGCCGGTATCGGCGGTAATGATGTTACGAAAGTGGAACCACGCGACGACCTGTGCATTCGGCGGCATACCAGCCCAATGGAAACCGCAGAAACCGCGGAAATCGCAAAAAACATTGAAAACGTTGGAACCGCGGAAAGCGACGAAAACGCTGGAACCGTTGGAACCGGCGAAATCGCCGAAACCGGCAATTGGGCGGAATACGCGCGACGCTGGCACGCACTCAAACCGAACATCGTGCACGACGACCCCCGCAAGCCGCAGGAACAAATGGACCTCGACGTCGAATGGGCACGCGAAGTGGCTGCCGGAACCCGCGAACCCACCCTGCGTTTCTGGGAATGGGCCGAGCCGGCCGTGGTCATCGGCAGATTCCAGTCGCTCGAAGACGAAGTCAACGTGCGCACCGCGCAAGACGAAGGATTCCACATAGTCCGCCGCTGCACCGGCGGGGGAGCGATGTTCATCGAACCAGGCAACACCATCACCTACTCGCTGTACGCGCCACTCGACTTCGCCCACGGCATGAGCGTCGAGGAATCCTACGAACTCTGCGACTACTGGCTCGTCGAAGCGTTACGCGCCCTCGGCCTCAACGTACGATTCGCCGGACTCAACGACATCGCCACACAATACGGCAAACTCGGCGGCGCCGCGCAACGCCGGTTCGCGCCCACCCACGGCGGACCCGGCGCGATTCTGCACCACGTCACGCTCGCCTACGACATCGACGCGGAAAAGATGACCCGCGTGTTGAACATCTCACGAGAGAAAATGTCCGACAAAGCGGTGAAATCAGCGGCAAAACATGTCGATCCCATGCGCTCTCAAACCGGCATGGGCCGAGACGAGGTAGTGGCGCGACTGGTCGACGCCGCCGTTCGAGTTACAATGTAGCCCGAATGGTCGATGGTGCCCGACTTAACGAGCGTTGGCATGGATGTCGACAACGGAAAACGCAGAAGCACGTCGGAACGGAGGCACGTCGATGGTCACCCCGAATGGAACCAACGGAATCAATGGTTTTGGTGGTTTCGACGATGAGCGTGAGACGTTGCTGCACACCGCGCTGTTCAAGCAGGTTTCGTCCGAAGAAGCCCGGGAACTGCTGCCGTATCTGCAGCATGCCGAATACGACAAGGGCGATTTCATCTTCCGCGAGGGAGACACCGACCATCGCATGTATCTGCTGGAGGAAGGCCGCGTCAAACTGACCAGACAATCCTCCGACAAGCGTGTGCAGCTGCTGAGCATCCACGCGTACGGCGAAGTGCTGGGCGAGATTCCGGTGTTCGATCCGCATGGCGGACCGCGTACCGCTTCGGCGGTGGCGATGACCAACGGCACGCGTGTGGTCTGGCTGGAACATGACGCGCTGTTCGACTGGCTCGACGAACATCCGCGCGTGGCCGTGGACATGCTGCAGGTATTGGCGCACCGCATGCGCAGCAACAACGAACGCATATGCGATCTGGTGTTCATGGACGTTCCCGGACGACTCGCCAAAACACTGCTCAATCTGGCATCACGATTCGGCGAACCGGTCGAAGCCGGCCTGAAGGTGCCGCACGATCTGACACAGGAGGAGATGGCGCAGCTCGTCGGATCCTCACGCGAAACGGTGAACAAGGCGTTGATGGATTTCGCTAACCGCGGATGGATTGCCAGGGAAGGCCGGTCCATCATCATCTACCAGCCGGGCATGCTGATTCGCCGATCAAGACGATGACATTCGGCTGGTTTTCGGCTGATTTCCAACTTTTCCTAAGAAATTGTCTGTTTTGTGAGAAACCCGTGACGGCTTCCGGCACATGCGTTGGCGGGCATGTGTTTAGTAGACCCGCCACTTTAGAATGGGCGTCATGCCCAAGAAGAAGACCCTTACCGTTCAACGTGTGCTCGCATTGGTAATCGCATACATCACGTTATGCGTGGGCGGCGGCGTTGTGACGAGTATTTTCTTTATGCCCGCTGTGTTCGCCGCCAATAACGCGGCCAAAGCCGTCATTCCGTCCCTTGCGGTCGAAGGCATCGATTTCGATGTGACCTCGCTTCCGCAACGCTCGACGATGTATTTCAACGACGGCAAGACCGCTTTCGCGGAATTCTATACGCAGAACCGCGAGGTCGTGCCGCTGAAGAAAATCTCCAAAGCCATGCAGCAGGCCGTCGTGGCCCGTGAAGACAAGCGCTTCTTCGAACATACCGGCGTGGACGTGCAGGGCGTGTTCCGAGCGTTCTTCCAAACCTATGTCAGAGGCGGCGACCAGCAGGGCGGTTCCACGCTGACGCAGCAGTACGTCAAGAACGTGCTGTCCACCCAAGCCCGTGAAGACGACGATCCGATCGCCGAATACCATGCGACGGAAGACACCGTGGCACGCAAGCTACGCGAGATGCTGATCTCGGTGCAGATCGAAAAGAAATACTCCAAAGCCGAGATCCTGCAGGGCTACCTCAACATCGCGCAGTTCGGCCGCAACAACCTGTGCGGCGTGGAAATGGCCGCCAAACGCTACTTCAACGTCTCCGCTTCGGAACTGAACGTGACCCAGGCGGCGACCATCGCGGCAATCACCAAGAATCCGCAGAACTTCGATCCTTCCGTGGAAGCCAACCAGAAGGAAGCCGAACACCAGCGCAACATCGTGCTGCAGCTGATGCACGACCAGGGCTACATCACCTCCGAAAAGGAATTCAAAGACGCCATCAACACGCCGTTGAAGGATACGCTGAACCTGCAGGACGTGAGCTCCGGATGCCAGTCGGCCATTGAAAACACCGGCTTCTTCTGCTCGTACGTGGTCAACCAGATCCTGAAGAACAAGGCGTTCGGCAAGGACGACGAGGCTCGCGAGAAGCTGCTGAAGGAAGGCGGTCTGAAGATCGTCACCACGCTCGACCGCAACGCCAACAACGCGGCCATGCAGGCGGCGAACAGCACCGTGCCGGCCACAGACCCGTCCGGATTCGAAGTGATGATAGCGGCCGTGAAGCCGGGCACCGGTGAAATCCTGTCGTTCGGTATCAACCGAACCTACGATGCCACGGATGACGCCCGAACGGACGAGACCAAGACCTCCATGAACTACATGGTCGATCAGGAGGACGGCGGCGGTATGGGCTTCAACGTCGGCTCCACCTGGAAGCCCATCAACATGGTGGCGTGGATGCAGAAAGGCCACTCCATCAACGAGTCGCTCGTCACATCCACCGTCTACGACACGTCGAAGTTCAACTGCAACGGCTACGGTTTCGTCGGCCCGTGGAGGGTGCAGAATTCCGGCGGCGGCACCACCTCTCCGGAAAGCCCGCTGCAGGGTCTGATCAAGTCGCACAACACCACGCAGGCCTCGATGGCGTCGAACATCGGTCTGTGCGCGATCGCCGACGCGGCCAAGGAGATGGGCTACCACAACGCCATCTCCAACGCGTCCGACATCTACTCCGCTAACTCGTTCCAGCCGCCAATGACCATCGGTACGGTGCAGGCGTCGCCGTTGACCATGGCCAACGTGTACGCCACCATGGGCGCCAACGGCGTGGAATGCACTCCGATCGCCATCACCAAGGTGACCGACCGCAGCGGCAGCAAGGTGAAAGTGCCGTCCGCGAACTGCCATCAGGCCATCGACCCGGACATCGCGCAGACCGTGTCCTACGCGCTGAACCAAGGTGTCGTGCAGCCTGGCGGCGAAGCGTCGACCACGCAGCTCGACAACAATCGCAAGACCTTCGCCAAGACCGGCACCAACGAGAACACGGTGATGGCCACCGCAGGCTTCGTGCCGAACCAGGTCGCGGCGTTCGTCGCGGTCGCCGATGCGCAGGACCCGATCAACAACACCTTCGACAACAAGACCATCAACGGCGTGTACCGCCCGTCCTGGTACGGCATGTACATCGCAACGCCGGCGTGGAAGCAGTTCATGAACACGTATCTTGCCGCCATCAACGCGCCGATCGACAACGATTACGGAAAGGGTGCCGACAAGTACACGGTTTCGAAGGGCGCCACCAGAACATACAACCAGTACCAATACCAGCGCCAGCAGAACAGTCAGCAGCAAAGCCAGCAGCAGACCAACCAAGGCCAGCAGCAGCAATCGCAGCAACAGCCTGCCGAGCAGCAAAGTGACCAGCAGCATCAATAGTTGCGATTGTCGGCTATACGTGCCGACTGGCCGCACTGGCTGCCTGCGCTGACTGTTTACGCCGCTGGAGCGTAAATCGCATGGCAAAGTGAACAGTCCATGAACGCCCGCCCCAACCGGCGGGCGTTCTGCTTACAATGCAATCGGTACCATGCCCGTCGCGTGGGAACGCGGTGCGGATATCGACGATTCAGGCGATACCAACGATTCATAAGAGAGATGACAATGAGCGAAGACAAGAAGAACGGCAAGCAGAACAAGACGGTCAAACCGTTCGATCCGATGACGTTGCGTGGCGTCACCGTGCGCAACCGCATCTGGCTGCCGCCAATGGACACGTATTCCGCATTGGCGCAGGACGGCAAGCCCACGCCATTCCACTACCAGCATTACGTTTCGCGCGCGATGGGCGGCTTCGGCATGATCATCATGGAAGCGACCGCCGTCGCGCCGGGAGGCCGCATTTCGCCGTGCGATCTGGGATTGTGGGATGACGGACAGATGGACGCATGGCGTTGGATCGTGGCCGACGCGAAGGCAGTGGGTGCCACGATGGCGGTGCAGCTCAACCACGCCGGACGCAAGGGTTCCACCGGCTGCCACGCGATCGGTTTCGATGGACAGAGCGTGCCGGAGGAGCAAGGCGGATGGCGGACGGTTTGCCCAAGCGCCAACGCATACGGTTCCCTGGCTCGTCCGCGCGCGCTGAGCGTCGATGAGATCCACACCATCGTGGACCAGTTCCGCGACGCCGCCTGGCGTGCCATGAACATCGGCTTCGACGCGGTGGAAGTCCATGCCGCGCATGGCTACCTGCTGTCGCAGTTCCTCGACCCGCTCATCAACGAGCGTGACGACGAGTACGGCGGATCGTTCGACAATCGCGTCCGCATGCTGGTCGAAGTCGTGGATGCGATTCGTTCCGTCGTGCCCGACACCATGCCGGTGCTGGTGCGCGTCTCCGCCACCGATTGGGCCGCAGGCGGTTGGGACCTTGACCAGACCGTCGAACTGGCTAAGATTCTGAAGGCCCACGGCGTGGACCTGATCGACGTGTCCACCGGCGGATTGATTCCCGACGTGACCATTCCGGTGAAGCCCGACTACCAAGTGCCGTTCGCCGAACAGGTGCGCAGTCGCGCGGGCATTCCCACCACCGCAGTCGGGCTCATCACCAAGCCGAAGCAGGCGAAGAAGATTCTGAAGTCGGGCGCCGCCGACGCCGTGGAAATCGGCCGCGCTGCACTGCGCGACCCGTATTGGCCGCTCCGTGCCGCCCACAAACTGGACGTGCCGGTCGAGGAAGCCCCCTACCAGCCGCCATACCT